>Ga0255055_10000043_pt1 | contig 89019 bp, 92 predicted proteins | sample JV7_2_27_MG_FD_188633 | JGI IMG/M metagenome (GOLD analysis project Ga0255055, IMG submission 188633) | Seawater microbial communities from Jervis Inlet, British Columbia, Canada - JV7_2_27 | ecosystem: Environmental > Aquatic > Marine > Inlet | place: Canada: British Columbia | collected... | reverse complement strand
TTGATTTGGGTGATGCTAATGTAAGTAGCGATGATCGTCGTTTGCTGTGGGTCAGCTTGCCGGGAGATTTGCGACCTGGTCAATACACCGTTCGCTGGAGTGCCGTTGACGATGAAGACGCCCACCCAGTCCAAGGGGAATACACCTTCACCATTGCCGGTACACCAGAAGTGCCTGGAAGCAACCTGGCTGTTGTAATCAGCGCCGGCGCGGTTATCGTCGCCATCGGAGCTGGGACTTGGGTCTGGCGTCGAAGGTACAGCTAGATGCGGCAATCCCGGACTCTTTTCCTTCTGGGGCTGGCGGTTTTATGGCTGGTCTGGGTAAGACCGGTTGCTGCCCACGCAGATCTCGTCCGGGCGGATCCGGCCGATGGTGGAGTCTACAGCGAGGATTCGCTGTCACAAATCTCGCTTCAATTCGATGAGACACTCGAGCCGCGCTTCAGCAACATTGAAGTGTACGATAGCCGTCTACAGCGGACAGACATAGGTGAATTGCAGGTTGACTCCAACGATCCACACCTGATTCGTAAAGCTCTTGATGATCTGCCAGAAGGCGACTATACAGTACTTTGGAATGTAGTGTCTACTGCCGACGGGCACGCAACAACTGGTCTTTTTCAATTCCGCGTGGGAGAGGACAAAGGGAGCCCCATCTCTCCAGCGATACCGACCGAATCGAATTTGGCTAACCTCCCAGTGGCTTGGGAGGTAATTATTCGCTGGCTTTTGTTCGCCTCTGCGCTCGTTGCTTTCGGGGCCCTGTTTTTCGTCTCCGGCGTGCTGCGATCCGTCAACCATGATGTTATCGGAACATCCTTCGAAACGGCCGTCTCGGAGCAAGTCTCCCGGCTGGCTACTGGGGCCGTCATACTCTGGTTGGTAACCAACTGTGCATTTCTCTTCTGGCAATCTGCCAGCGTGAGCCATACCAGTTTGGGGGAAGCAATTGGAAGTGGTGTCCCCTTGGCGCTGCTCCAGACCCGGCTCGGCCTCATCTGGAGCCTGAGGCAGGCAGCAGCCCTTGTCCTGCTCGCGGTTTGTCAGCGAGTGCCTGTTGGAAGGTTCAATATCAAGATAATCCTGGCCGCGATTATGTTGGCTACCATCAGCCTTACGTCACATGGGGCGGCGAACGCACTCTGGCCAAGCTTTGCTGTACTGCTTGACTGGCTGCACTTGTTGGCAAATGCGACATGGCTTGGTGGCCTGGCAACCCTGGCCTTGGTCTTTATTCCGATCTGGCGGCGGTCCGGTCGCCAGTCAGTGGCACTGTTCGAAGTCGTGCGTCGCTTCTCAAAGTTAGCTGTGATCGCAATAGTGATAGCAGCCACTACCGGAGTTTATACGGTCACGCTGCACTTTCTAGAGCCAGCCGATATCCTGGGTACGGCTTATGGTCGAACCCTGTTGTTAAAACTGGCCTTAGTCGGCGTGGTGTTATCGTTGGGATTAGCCAATCGACGCGCTTTTCAGCATAGGCCACCCAAACCAGCTAGTGGCATTACCCTGGAAATTGTGGTGGCTGGTATGGTACTCCTGGCGACAGCCGCGCTTACGGCTTTGCCGACGCCTCCACCGCAAATCCTGGCAGCGGATGACATACCATTCAATGGCCAATTGCAGCAAATATCCTTACCAGAAGATAATTTGCAGGCCTTCTTCTCTCTAGCGCCCAACTATATTGGTTGGAACCGAACCATGGTGGTGATTCAAGACAACGGTGGCCTGCCTATTACCAATGCTCAGCGTGTGAGAGTCCGCTTCAGTTTGCCGGAAGTAAACGCTCGCACCGATTGGCGTGTCATGACCCCTACAGAGAATGGATTATATATTACCGAAGGGCAAGATATGATTTTGGTTGGCGACTGGCAGGCCGAGGTAGATGTGCGTCGAGAAAGTCAGCCTGACACCCGTTTCTCTTTGGATTGGCCGCTATCAGCTCCACCAACCGTGAAGGTTGACCCGAGCCAACCTCGCCCGGTCAACTGGCTGGCGCTGGGACTAGTGGGGCTGGTCGCTGTACTATCGCTTATCCGGGTAGCCAGGGGTCGTATCCTGGCAAAGGACGAGATCTGGCCGCTCGGGCGCCTTAGGAGAATTTGACATGTCTAACGGCATTGAAGGAGCGTACGCCAGAGAATGGATGTCTCTCGAGCAGACACTGGCCTATCACGCGCAAGGAGGGGGGGTAGTTCACCCTACTGTATTGGCCTGTCTGGATAAACTTGGCGCTTTGCTAGACAGCCTACTTGATGACGGCACGGCTGAGCGCTCGGTCTTCAAGCGCGCGCTGGTCATTTGGGAACATTACCGCGGACCAGATCATCCGGAGACAGCCCAAATCCTGAACAACCTGGGCTATTTGAGCAAGCGTTCGGGCGACTTAGTCACGGCTCAAGCCTTCTATGAACGGGCTTTAGCGATATGGGAGGAGGCGTTCGGGCCAGAACACCCTGATGTGGCGGCTGCGTTTAACAATCTGGGCGCGTTGCTCCGAGCAATGGGAAACACCACTGGAGCAAAGTGTTATTATCTCCAGGCATTGGCTATCTGGGAGAAAGCAGATGGACCGGTCCACCCACATACCGCCGCTGCTCTGAATAATCTGGGTATCATATATAAGGAATTAGGCGAGTTCGCACGATCAAAACAGTATCTGGAGCGCGCACTGAGTATATGGGAGCAGTGTTTTGGGCCAAAACACCCAGAAGTGGCAGCCGGATGGAACAATCTGGGTAGCCTGCGACAGTGTATGGGCGATCTGACCGGTGCGCAATGCTGTTTTGAGCGGGCGCTGGCTATCCAAGAGCAATCGTTGGGGCAGGACCATCCTGATACTGCGAACAGCCTCAATAATCTTGGCGCATTGCTTTGTATTGCGGGGAGGATGAAGCAATCCAGAAGACACCTGGTTCGAGCCTTAATGATCCGAGGAAAGGTTCTAGGTATCATTCACCCTGAAACGGCGCGTACTCTGAACAACCTCGGATTCTGGCACAGTACAGTTGGTGAAACCTGGAAAGCCCTTAGCTACTACGACAGGGCTAAGGCCATCTTCGAGCAGGCCTACGGTGCCGACCATCTAGAAACTGCGCGAAGCTATCGTAGTGTCGGACTTCTGCAATTTCAATTAGGTAATGTTCACGAGGCAGAGCAAAAACTGCAGCAAGCTGAGTCGGTCTTCTCCTGTTATCTTGGATCCAATCATGTCGAGACACTTGCCTTGCGACAGACCATACAGGCAACGGTGCCCCGATAATCGCAAGCGTGGCGCGTAGTCATGATTCCAATGCAGAAGTCTTTATGAAGGGTGTTGCTGCCAATAATCTCTGCAATATTCATGTAGGCAGGGTTGAGCGAACCTTGTAATTTTGGCTTAAGCCCCTAAACTAAACAATCCGGCGATGAACTGATCTTGTGCTTGGGTATTTTCTTTACTCGCTCCCTGGATTTCCCCTTTCCTAATCATGTGCATCGTCTCATACTCCTCTATTGTTCGCCAGGCTGTCGGGGAATAGATGAGCCCTAGAACTGGGTTGACCCTTCGTGTGCATTTCTTGGGTAAGAGGTTGTCTCGATCAAGATCATGGACGGAGGCAATGTAAGTGGGGTTCTTATTAACGTTGATCAACGCGGGGTGGTAACGTCTGATCTGCCTAAGAATTTTCTGAAAAACGGCTTGGCTGCTCGATTTCTGCAGGTCTAGTTCAGGGGGAAATCGAGTGAATGGCCGGTTGACCCGGCGGCTCGATACAGATCCATCCATCTGCCTCTGAATTTGACATAGGTTTCATCGACTCGCCAAGAACTGTTGGTCTGCTCAAATTTAGTCAGCTGCGTTTATCTCGTTCGGGCGTAAAATGCAGCACCCGGTGACAGATGGTGGTGTAGTTCAGCAATAATTCACGGTCCGTCATTATTTCTTCAATGTCTCTGCAGCTGAGCGAATAACGCAAATGCCAGCGGATACAGAGCAAGATAATTTCTGCCTGAAAATGACGCCATTAAAAGGGTTTTTCCATTTCACCGCCTTTCTTGTAGTATGAAGGAGCGATGGAGGCTATCCGACACAGATATTCTTATCATCAGAGCCCTATAATTACAATGGATGTGAAGCACTGTTGACCTCAGAGGATTTTTTCGGTGGCGAGAATCCTCGGGCAGCTTGCGAGAGTATCCATATGCGTAACTGTATACGTTGACAAACCTTGTGTACACAAAGAATAATCTGTCTTATGAGACTACGATTCGGAGTTAACCGATACAGCCTGATTGTGCAGCTGGTCTTGAGCTTCGTGGTACTGGTGTTGCTGACGGCGCTTGCGATTGGGTTGCCGGCCATTTTGTTAATAGGCAACCAGATCCAGCGACAAGCCTGGGAGCAATTGGCCCGTGGCGATCGTGCGACTCAGGCCCTCTACACCACCTGGGAAAGTAACGTTACCCATCTGGCAACCCTTACAAGCCATCGTCCCACCCTGCACGCCTTGTTGGCCCAGGGCAACGAGACAGAGTTGACCGAGTACTTGCAAACACTACGAGATGATGCCGAGTTAGATCTTCTACTAATATGCGATCGCGCTCAGCAATTGGTCACTCAGTTAGAGATAAGTGTTACGGACGAATTATGCACCATCGAGGAAGCGGCCGGTTTTTATAACTTGTCGGTAACAACAACTCCGGAATTGTGGCTTCTGGCTGCCCATGCCGTTAGCGTCGGCCCGGAAGGTGAAACGGGCATCCAACCGAGGGTCATCGCCGGTGTTGTTCTTGATGATGACTTCTTTATTCAGTCACGCGCGCAGACCGGCTTGGAACACACCTTAATTGCCGACGGGCGACCTGTAGCAAGCAGCCTGCCTGACGGTGTTTCTGACCGGCGATCCGTCACCGGGACCTCGGATGCCACTTCGTCGACCGGCATCGGCAACCAAAGGACCCTTCAAATTGATGACCTTCCCTACTATGCCGTGAGCATTCCATTAGACGATCTAAGTCGCGTCCATGGTTTCGAGCTTGAAGACGAGATAGCGCTGGCAGTGGGAGACATAGCCGCCACACAACGTCATCTTGTCTGGTTGCTATCTGGCACCGTCGTTGCCATTGCTCTGGTGGGTTCCATTCTGGGGGTGTTTCTGGCACGACGCATCGGCCGGCCGTTAGCGCAGTTGGCTGATGCAGCCACCACCTTCAGCGAAGGCAACCTGGACCAGCCGGTAATTGTTCGGGCGGGGGTGCGTGAAGTCTCCCAAGTAGCCCAAGCTCTTGAACAGGAGCGTATTGATCTTCGGCAAACCATCACTGAGCTGCGCGAGGCTCAGGCTTGGACCGAACATCTTCTGGAAGCCATCGTGGAAGGTATTGTGATCCTGGATGAAAACGACCGTATCACCTTCTTCAGCCCTGGAGCAGAACGTGTTACGGGCTGGAGCAAGGAGGCGGCCCTGGGTCGTAGCTGCGATGAGGTGTTCCAACTGGCCGAAAGTGACGAACCCTTTAGTCGTCACCTGCCACAAGTTGGCAAGCGTCAAAAGATAACCTTGCGGTTGGATAGCGATCGTCAGGCAACCATATCCATTACCACCGCCCAACTGACGCCTCCAGCCGCCGTCGAGAGTGGTGTAGGCTTTGTCCTACGTGACGTCAGCGAGACAGAGACCATGCACCGTCTCGTGGGAGAATTCCTGGCCAACATAACACACGAGTTCCGCACCCCTCTTTCCGCCATGGCTGCATCGGCCGAGTTACTTTTGGATCGAGCTCCAACCCTTAGCCGGGAAGAACTGCAAGAATTACTGGTGGCATTACATTTGAGCATTCTAAGCCTGCAAACCTTGATAGACAATCTGCTGGAGAGCGCAAAGCTGGAAGCCGGGCGCTTCAGTGTCTATCCTCACGCGGCCGATCTGGGCCAGATAATAGCCGAGGCCGCACATATCATGCAGCCACTTCAGACCAAATACAACCAGCGCCTTGTCCTTGAACTGCCAACTACTTTCCCTTCGGTACAAGCCGACGCACGTCGCACCGAACAAGTCTTGGTCAACTTACTTTCGAATGCCATAAAGTACAGCCCGGATGACACAGAGATTACTATTCGGGTCACGACCATGGATAATTGGGCACGAGTAGCCGTGGCTGACCGTGGGCCAGGCGTGCCGGAAGGTTACCAGCCCGACCTGTTTCGTCCCTTTGTGCATCCTGCCCCAGAGGATATCGAATCCCAGCACGGGGCGGGGTTAGGCCTCTCTGTAGCGAAGGCAATTGTCGAGGCACACGGCGGCCTGGCAGGAGTGGAAGACCGGCCGGGAGGTGGTTCTGTTTTCTGGTTCACACTACCATTAGCGGATTAGCATGCAAGCATTAGTGGTTGACGATGATCGCGTACTGGCCGACTTGGTTGCCTTTACCTTGCGCCATGAGGGATTCCAGGTGAGCCTGGCTTATGACGGCCAAAGCGCGTTACAAAAGTGGAGGGACGATCAGCCAGACCTGATCGTCTTAGATCTGAACTTGCCAAAGGTGGACGGCTTCACCGTCTGCCGGCGTATCCGTGCAGAAGCGGATACGCCCATCATCATGCTCACCGTCCGTGGTGAAGAGGATGACATTGTGCGCGGCCTGGAACTTGGCGCTGACGATTACATCCCAAAGCCATTTAGCCCGCGACAACTAGTCGCCCGTGTGAAAGCTGTGCTGCGGCGGTCTGGCAAAACATATTTACCGGCCTTTCACCAGGCTGGCGAACTTACCCTCGACGCCAACCGGCGCGAATTGCGCATCGGCCAGGCTAGGACTGTATCTCTAACTCCTTTGGAACACCGGCTGCTTCGCTACTTGATGATTAATGCCGGTCACGTGCTCACCAGCGGGGCCATCATCACCCAGGTCTGGGGCCCTGAAGGTGGTGACCAGGACATGCTCCGCCAATTGGTAAGCCGCCTGCGCCGCAAAATTGAGCCTGATCCGGCCCAGCCTACCTACATTGAAAATGTGCCCGGACTTGGTTATGGTCTGGTTCTACCTTCGAATAGCAACTTGAATACCATAGACAGCTAAATCATACTGGAGCTGGCAAAAGGTGCCGCGCTGAACGCACCGTTGGCAGCGAACAGCTGCCAGCAACTCCCGAACCGGACATTGATGTTGGTGGATAGCCTGGCGATCTTCCCTGTTTTACCGCGAATTGTATCTAGCCATAGGCTAATACAACGTCGCCTCTGTCACAACATTGTCACAACGTCATCATGATGTTTGTCATTCCTCCCCTGTATCTTGAAAGTAGCTTTCATCGTTTGTGCCATTGGGTCCAACGTCTATCCAGAAGTAGGAGATCTCATAGTCCTCACTGATGTGGATCCTGACATTTAACGCTTAGTGATCACGGACTTGATAAAACTCACTGACACCATGCGCTCTAAAGTAGTAGAGCCTACCCTCGCGGTTGCCTGTCAAATTGGCTGCGTCGTACGCCGTGGAAGCGAACGTATTGGAGCCATCTTTATCTTGGGTGATTCCCTCAATTTACTAAGATGGTCCAGATAGTTAGTTCCTAAACTTTTTCATGGTCATGCGGCGCGGCTCCGGCGAATTACCAATCCCGATATTCAGGATACCCTCGTTTAGTTCTCTAATCTCGATGGAGCAATTGCTGTTCGTGAGTATGGCTTTATTCAATCTGCGGGTGTTTGGGCAATAATTGATGTCTAGATGCAGTTGCCCACTGGCCTGGAAACACGGCACATGGCTTTCGCGGTCTGCACCACGCATACAGTAGCCACGGCAGTTGTTGTTTCGGCAACCGATGGCAATGTGCTCGCCTTCTCGGAAGGCTGGATGCTTTTGCAGATGGCTCTGGATGTGCCTTACGAACCTGTTATGCTTGATGGGTAAGCGATATGGTGCTGTTTTCGAAAAGTTGGCTCATTTAGAGGCTAGCAATGGCGTAGGCAGTAATGTGAGCAATGCCCAGCCCCGACTGACGCTCAGTGTACATGAGACGGTAGAGTCGGAGGATATTATCGTGGCTGAACGGAGGCCCGATTACCTTTCGGCAATAAACAGCTGCGAAATAGTGAAGATCGAGGAGCAAATAGAAGTGAAGCTCACCTCCCCTAATTCCTATAAGATCGGCCTGTTCGAAGACGCTAGTTCCCTGGAAACAAGAAAGGTTTCTCGACAGCGATGACCCTCGATATTGCCCTCACCTTGCTCATCATATTGGCCGCCCTGGTTCTCTTCGCCACGGAGAAACTCCGCGTGGACGTAGTGGCTATGCTTGTCCTTATCGCCGTTGGCGTCTTGGGGTTGGTTCCCATTGACGAGCTGTTTTCTGGATTCTCTAGTTCGGCCGTCATCACCGTCTGGGCGGTCTACATGGTGTCCGGTGGATTGTTTAAGACAGGCGTTGCGGACGCAATGGGTAAGGCCATCGTCAGAGTGGCCGGAAACCGGGAAGCGGGCCTCGTCGCCGTCATCATGCTAACGGTCGGGGTGATATCGGCCTTCATGAACAACGTGGGCGCAGTGGCGATGCTGCTTCCGGCCGTCGTAGGGATCTCGCGCCGGACCAAGGTGCCTGTATCGAAGATGCTGATTCCCCTTGCATTCGCTTCCTTGCTAGGTGGCGCGATGACGTTGATTGGAACACCCGCCAACATTCTGGCCACTGGCATCCTTGCTGAACGTGGTCTGCCAACTTTTGGATTCTTTGAATTTGCACCCATGGGCGTGGTGGTTTTGACAACGGGAATCTTCTACATGGTTTTTATTGGAAGGCGGCTGATACCCGTGCGGGAGGGCGCACGTGGCAAGGAAGACATCGAACGGCTGCGCGACTACGTCACTGAAGTACGCGTATCGGGCGATAGCCGGCTAAACGGGAAGACGCTGCTCGAATCGCGCCTGGGTCAGGAATTCGACCTTACTGTGCTGGCTATCCAACGGGAAAACGGAAACCTACCCGTGCTCCATCGGGAAACAGTGATCTTAGCCGGAGATCTACTGATTCTCGAAAGCTCCGCTTCTGAACTTATAGATGCTCGCCAATCCCTCGGGCTAATTATCGAGGCGGACTACAAGCTTGATATAGACAGCCTGGAGCCGGGAGAAATTCAGGTGATTGAGGTCACCTTGGCGCCAAATTCGCACATTGTCGGACTTAGCCTTCGGGAGATAAGCTTTCGTGATCGCTACGGCTTCACAGCGCTGGCCATTTCCCGCCAAGGGGAGGTGATTACCAAACAGCTGCGCGACGTTCCGCTGCAGTTTGGCGACGCGCTGCTTCTGCAGGGTCCCCAACACCGGATGGCCGGTCTCCAGGAGGGAGATGCTTTTCGGGTACTCGAGCCGGTCGAGCTGGAGACGTTTAGGCACAGTAAAGCGCCTATCGCCGTCGGCGCGCTGCTGTTGGCAATCGGGCTGGTGATCTTTGGAGGAATGGTAATCTCGCTAGCCATGGTCATCGCCGCCATGATCATGATCCTGCTTGGCGCACTAAAAATCGAGGAGGCTTATGAAAGTGTGGACTGGAAGACGGTTTTCCTCGTGGCTGGCATGCTCCCGCTCGGCCTGGCCATGGAGTTAACCGGTACAGCGAGATTTGTGGCGGATCTAATGCTTGATTTATTCGGACCTTACGGCACCGTTGCGACCCTGGCTGGGATCTACCTGCTGGCGGCCATCATCACGCAGGCAATGTCCAACGCGGCCGCTATCGTGCTGATCGTGCCGATCGCCCTTGATACCGCCTTTGGTCTCGACGCCAACTACAAGACATTTACCATGGCGGTCGTAATCGGCGCCGCCACCAGCTTCCTCTCTCCGATAGGCCACAAAGCAAACGTACTGGTTTATGGGCCAGGTGGATATAAATTTTCTGATTACGCACGCGTAGGCGCCTTGTTGACAATCATTCTGCTCATCGTGTCCATGATCTTCCTACCGATCTTCTGGCCTCTTTTCCCGGAATAAACGCGCCCACCAAAATGAATGGCCTCATTTAAACATGTTACCGAAGGTGAATCGGTTACATCAAAATGGATGAAATTTTTGTCGAAATGAGCTGTGAATCTAGAAGCCATGACTTAATGCGCAGGCTTTTCCTCGAAGAAGAGCATGTTGAGATGCTGCGGGTGGGGCTTCGCAAGGCGGGGGTAGAGCCAGAAACCGAGGGTAGCTGAATCGCCCCGAAGACAGTTCAAAAAAACCCCCTTAACTTTACGCCCCAGATTACATCGGAAATTTGGTTTGTACCTCTGTGGGAGGTGTAAAGAAACCTTTCCCCATAGATGTGTTTCTTTACTGTTTAGTTTTTAACATTCCCTGACTGACCGCTGGCAATTGACGGACAAATTCGCGATCTTTATACGGTCTTACAGACGTCTAAACGAAGGCAAGAATATCTCCCATACTCGGACATTGGCTACCTATCTTGGAATGTCGTAACCGGGTAGAATCCCTCTTTAGCAGTAGACCAAATTAGGGGCAGTCCATAGACCGATGACGCGGTTTAATCTATCCCAGCCACCATCCCGCCTGGTAGCCATAATCTTGGGGATCACTGCCATGGGAATTTGGGCCACGTCGTTTGTTTTGGTCAAAACGGGGTTGGCCTATACTGGACCGTTTACACTAGCCGGGCTGCGGTATTTTCTGGCTTTTCTGCTGTTATTGCCCTGGCTAGCCCACGGTAGGCCTATTCGGGTATGGCCGGCGACCGTGTGGTGGCGCCTCTTTCTTAATAGGCGTGACCGCCTACACCATTGGCAATGGCGCCCTCTTCTGGGGCCTGATGTATATACCAGCCACCATTGCTTCATTTTTGCTGAGTCTAGTCCCTCTCCTTATTTTATTCATGGGAATTTTCTGGCTGCGCGAAATACCCACCTGGCAACAAGTTAGCGGTGTTGCGATAAGTCTAGCTGGTGGTTACTTGTTCTTCTCCCACGGTCTAGGTGGTAGCGAGGCTGTGGGGATTGTCATTGTGCTGGTCGGAGTGCTGGACTTGCCAGCTTCGGTATTTTGGGACGGGGTGTTGCCCGTAAGCAGGAAGTAGACACACTGGCACTGACGGCCGTTCCATTGGCTATTGGCGGCGTCATCCTGTTAATCATCGCCGGGCTGCTGGAAGGCTGGCCTGTTTTGCCATTAGCCGCATGGGGCATCATACTGACACTGGCCGTGATCAACACAGCGCTAGCTTATATGCTCTATAATCAAGCCCTCCAGTCGCTGACAGCCTTGGAAATGAATATGCTGTTGAACTTATCGCCGTTGGTAACAGCCGTTTTCGCCTGGCTTCTCTTGAGAGAAACACTAAACAAACTCCAGGTCGTATGAATGGTTGTCGTTATTGTGGGAGTGGTTGTGGTACAGGCTGGCCGTCGCCATTCGGTAGAAGCGGATACAGTCGAACCGGACGGCCGTTAGAAACAGAGGGATCGGCAATTATGCTGAGAATACAGGACGACGCAGGCGACGCGCACATTCAGGTGTGCTAGCAAGGAAAGCTGCCACCAAATAACAGGAGCATGCTGGTACGAAGATGTCTTGTGTACCTTTCTTAATAACCACTTGGTACAATAACGGCAAACAGACAAAGTTGCTAGGTGTGGTGGAATTATTATGTCCTCGCATCATAATGAAAATCGTGTTACGCATAAATTACATGTCATAACAGAGGTAGCCCGGACTCTAACAGCCCCCCTTGAGTTAACAGAGCTGCTCCAATCAGTATTAGATAAAATCACCACAGTGCTAGAGCCGGCCGAGTTTGGCGTGATACTGTTCTGGGATCCGTCCACCAGGCTATTTCGAACGCAAGCAGTTTCCGGCCCCACCATTCGAGATCGAGATGTTGTGCTGGCTATTAGCCTCAGCGAGGGCGAATCGATAACGGGTAGTGTCTTTACCGAAGGCAAAGCCCGTCTATTGTCTACTCCTGAGGAAATTGCTAGGGAGATGTCCAATTTGCACCCGGCCAAGCGGAAAGCGATGACCAGGGGTTACGGATTGGATGGGTTGCCCAAATGCGTGGTTGCCATTCCTTTGCGCAAAGATGAGCAAAAGTATGGTGTCCTGGTACTTGAGACACTCCATGGACCGGCTAACTTCTCTATTGATGATTTACCTTATATCCAAGCCCTGGCTGATTTGATTGCCCTGGAAATCGACCGGGCTCGCCTGGATGCTGAGGCGGCCGTTGCCCAGCAAGTCAAGGAAGAAGATCGATTGCGCTCCGAGGTTATGGCCGCACTTTCTCATGAGTTGCGTACACCGCTGGCATCCATCAAAGGCTACACGACAGCGCTGATGTTGAAAGAAGTGAATTGGCCGGAAGAGAAACGCCATGAATTTCTTAGTCTTATCGATGAAGAAACCGACAACCTGGAGCGAATGGTAAGCGATATTATGGACGCATCGCTGATAGACATCGGTCAGCTCGACATTGACCCTCAACCTTTGCGTTTGCCACGTTTGGCCGGAGAAGTGGCTCAAGAGATACAGCACCACTCGAGCAGACACAACCTGGTGGTTGACTTTCCCGCTGGTTTCCCCATCGTCGACGCTGATCCGCGCCGTATCCGGCAAGTATTTCTTAACATTATCGACAATGCAATCAAGTACTCACCGGAAGGAGGGCTAATTGTGATTCGTGGGGAAGTTCGGCCAACGGATGTTGTCGTAAGTATTGCCGATCAGGGGGTCGGCATTTCCCCTGAAGACCTAATTCCGCTTTTTGATAAATACTTCCGCGTCAAGGCACCAACAGGCTACCATATACCCGGAACCGGTCTTGGTTTACCTGTTGCCCGAGCTATTGTGGAAACACATGGAGGACGTATTTGGGCAGAGAGTAGAGTAGGCGAAGGGACCACGCTTTATTTTTCAATTCCGTTAAAGTTAGAGAATAAGGGTGTTGACAGTGAGGCCTAGTGAAAAACGCCTTGAGTTCCCAGGATGAAACATGAGTGAGCAGCGAATCCTTTTGGTAGATGACGAACCCAAACTGGTCCGTCTGGTATGGGAGGTCCTGACAGCCACCGGTTTCGATGTTATTGTAACCGGCAGTGGCCATGAGGCCGTACAGAAGGTTGCCCTGGAACAGCCGGATCTCATCCTGCTGGATATTGTCCTTGCAGACGAGGTTGATGGCTATGAAGTAGCCCAGCAGGTACGCGAATTTTCAGACGTGCCCATTATCATGCTAACCGCCAGGGTAGAAGAGACTGACTTGTTGCGTGGCTTTGATGCGGGAGCAGATGATTACATCACCAAGCCTTTTAGCTCTAAGGAGCTGCTGGCTCGGGTAAGGGCGGTGCTCAAGCGCTCCGGTAGTGAAGAGCCAACCGTAGCAGAGATTGTTTGTGGTGATCTCCGAATCGATCTGGCTCGCCGTAGAGTAATCAGAAAGGGAGAAAGCATTCGACTGACTCGTACCGAGTTTAATCTATTGCATGAACTGGCTACCCATCACAACCAGGTCTTACTGCATGATCAGCTCCTGACAGCTGTCTGGGGTCCAGAGTACCGAGATGACCTGGACTATTTGCGAGCTTACATTCGTTATTTGCGAAGAAAGTTGGAAATAGATCCTTCGAACCCCAGATACATTGTCACCTACCAAGGGGTTGGTTATATGCTCGAGTGTCCTGATAAGTAACTGTAGGAACCACTTACACTAAAAATTCAGGCCATGAGGCCGCGGCGCTCTCGCCGCGGCCTTTTTTCATGCCAATTTCATTATTTGATAGCCGGCATCTATGCGTTTTTCATGCGTTCCCTGTTAAAGTGACCCTGTTGATCAAAACACTTTTTTAGAAAGTGAGCGATGAATTTAACCACAGAAACACCCACATCAACATCTGAAGCCCATCATTTCGGCAGAGGGATATTGGGTACTGCCCTGACACAGCTGGACAACGCTTTTGATTTACTTGTACTTGATGAAGGGCTTAGAGCCCTCATCCGGCAACCCGAACGTGAGCTGACGGTGGCCGTCCCTATCCGCCGTGATGATGGCACGGTCTCTGTCTATACTGGCTTTCGCGTGCAGCACTCCTCTGCTCGTGGCCCTTGTAAAGGAGGCATCCGCTTTCATCCGGTCGTGGACCTGAATGAGGTGAGGGCTTTAGCGTTGTTGATGACCCTCAAATGCGCCGTGGCCAATCTGCCCTATGGCGGAGCAAAGGGTGGCATTTCTGTGGATCCGGCCGGGTTATCGAACTATGAGTTAGAGCGTCTCACCCGGCGCTACGCGGCGGCGATCATGCCTATTCTGGGCGGCAAACGCGACATTCCTGCGCCAGATGTCAACACGAACCCACAGATAATGGCCTGGTTCATGGATACTGTTTCCATGATACAGGGACATCTCGCCCCTGAGGTCGTTACCGGCAAGCCAATCGAATTAGGGGGTAGCCAAGGACGAATTGACGCCACGGGCCGGGGCGTGGCTATCACCGCCATCGAAATGCTCAGACGCCTTGCACGCAATCCCAAGGACACGAGCGTTGCGGTTCAGGGGTATGGTAATGTGGGATCTCACGCGGCTCGAATCCTCGCTCAAGAGTACGGTTGTCGAATTGTAGGCATTAGTGACGTTAGCGGTGGTTTGTACAACCCCAAGGGTCTGTCGATTGTATCACTCAACGACTACGTCGACCGTTATCCGGGGATGTTGCTGAGCGGGTATGTAGCGGATGGGCACATGGACAGGATTTCCAATGAGGAGTTACTCACATTGGATGTGGATGTGCTAATCCCGGCCGCCATCGAGAACCAGATTACGGAAAGAAACGCCGATCTGATCCGGGCCCAAGTTCTGGTGGAAGGGGCCAACGGCCCCACTACTTTCGAAGCTGATGCCATCCTTCGGGAGCGAGGAATTCAAGTCGTGCCAGACATTCTGGCCAATGCCGGTGGCGTTATCGTATCCTACTTAGAATGGGTTCAAGATCTTCAGTGGTTTTTCTTAGAAGCTAGCGAAGTGCAAACCCGATTGCATGATGTGATGCAACGGGCTTTTGAAGAAGTCTGGTCGCTGGCTGAAAGGCGCCAAATCGATATGCGATCAGCCGCGTACCTGCTGGCCGTTCAGCGTGTTGCCGAAGCCATCAGTCAGCGCGGTATTTTCCCTTAACAATCTTTCAGGAGGTTCAAGATGTACGAAAAGATCTCGGAATCAGACACAGAAACTCAATTAGACAGGAAACAGGTTAGTTCGCTAGTGGAAGCAGCTGAGAACATTAGGGATAACGCCCTGAATCTGGCTCGCAAGAAAACGCACCCTCGAGAACCGGATGTGGAAATGGCCAAATTCCTCGAGCGACGAGATTTCGTAGATTATTTCAAACATGGCCTGGCTCAAGAGGTTTCCCAAGTGATCGCGACCTACGACCAACGTGTCCAGGCTGTTTACATCTTTGAAGAGTCAGCCAACCCCGACGCGGAGACAGAAGAATATCTTCAGTTCGTGGACCTGACCATCCACCTCCTGGTTTTGGTAACTTCTGCTTCGGCCGCTCTCGAATCGTTCGTAACTTCCCTGGATCGGGCCTTAACAGAGGCTCTTAACGAGTTGCCGTCGGACCCATTCGCCATGCGCAGCTCATTCTTAAATGTCATGCCCATAACTGAAAACGACATCAAGGATGGCCGGGGTTATGCTGTATTGTTGTCGTCCATCTACGCGCGGCCACTGAAAATCTGGCAACGCGCTTAGGGGTTTCTTACATGCTCGGCATAAGTAGTGAGATCATGGAAGGACATTGCTTATCGCCACACTGGGTGATAGGTTCACCCGTAATTACCTCCAAGGGCGAAGGAGGTTGGGGTTAACCCCTTCGCCCATTGTTCTTGGGAGCGCACAACAAGACATCAATGCTAACCCAATTGAAATCCGCACAACGGATTAGCTAGTCCATATTTAACCCGTATGAAAAACCCCCGATTCCTTTGCAATCCCCAATGACCTAGCGTAGCGCTTGCTGACCTCCATGGCCAGATAGTAAAGAAACCCGGTAAAGGAATCAAAGTTAATCTACTTCTTGATCATACGAGTTCTTTACAGCTTTTTGAAATCATGCAGGTGTGTATTCCGGCGAAAACGATCACCTATTCCGGCTGATGCCGATCACCCAGACCGACTGATGCCGATCACGCGGGAGCGGGACAACGCTGGAGACAAAATCATACCATTAGTCTTCGTTTGGTAGCAACAAGGAATGAACTTTTCTCATTGATTCTCCTTGAGGTTCTAAACGATAAGCATTGTGAATAAGACGGTCGAGGACGGCGTCTGAGAGCGTACGGTCCGGGATCCGAATGTGCCACTCGGCCACAGGAACCTGAGTGACAACCATGGTGGCGTTGCGGCCATAACGGTCGTCAAGGATTTCGAGCAAATCTCTGACTTGGGAGCGGAAGAGGGGGTCTCTGCGCCAGTCATCGAAGATGAGCAAATGGACACGGGCCAGGGTGCGCAACAGTTGGGGATAAGAGCCGTCGGCGCGGGCCAATTCCAGAGCCTGGAGTAGACGTGAAGTGCGTTCGTAGCGGACCTTGTACTGGGCCTGGTAGGCAACCCGGCCGAGGGCACAAGCGAGATAAGTTTTCCCCACCCTGGTGCCACAAGCGCCAACCAGCATTATGTGGAACATACAGGCGTCATCCAGCATGGTCCGGTAGAGTGGCTCGATATCCAGCGCCGCCATCAGGTACGGTTCCCGTTGGCGACCGGCGGAAGGAAGTCCGCTCGCGGTTTACGGGCTATCGCCGGTACGGCCGTTAAATCCTCGCCCGCAAACTGCGGCGGGATCTGCGGCAGACCCAGGAAAGCACCGGTGGCACCGTTACCCCGGGTGCGGGCGATCTCGTCCTCGATATTGGCCCAGAGTGAGGACCACATCCGTTCCAGGGCCACGTGCAGTTCGCCAGGGCTGTGGGCGACATGGCGGAGGTCGGCCCAATCAGTGCAGCCGGGCGTGCACATGTTGTAGTCGCCCAGATTGACCTTGTAAACCAGGCTTACGCTGACGGTACGGACGAAGATGGGATCCTCCTCGCCGCTTGCCGGCGGCGGCAGTCCCAGATAAACGACTTCGTTGTCTCCTTGCAGCCGCTGCAGCTGGGCGCGTACGTTGTCGCGGGTCATCTGGCGCAATCGGTACTTGCAGTCGTGCAGGTCGGACACCTCGCCTTCAGGGAAGGTGGTCTTGACCCAGGCCGTGATGGCCGGGTTAAGGTTCTCAAAATTCCCGAGATTGAACTTGCGATCATACGTTGCTGAGAAGCCCTTGATAGTTATCGGCCCTTCCAGGGGATGGGCTGCGCTGGCGAAGGACTCAGCCTCCGTCAAACGGCCGCTTACGTCAAAGGCAGGGTAGATGGACATGAGTGATTCTCCTTGTGATACAAAGCGACAAAGCCGCCGGCGCCGGTGAAGATGGCAGCGACGGGCAGTGTCCAAACGGCTGGAAACAGTGTAAACTCAGGCAGCCAGCTCGTCTTCAGACTGACTCCAGAAGGCGCTCATTTTGCCTTGGGAGTTCAGCTCGAAGAGGATGGGCGAGCTGCTGTCGCCGGGAGCTGCTGCACTGACACTGGTTGCACGCTGGAGCGACACTGGGCCACGTACAGCGAGAGTAGTAATGGGCACAAGTGACGCAAAGAACGGTGACTCCGCGCTGACAGCCAGCGTTTTCTCATTTACACAGGTATGGTCGAGTTCAGAGAAAACGAGTTCGCATGTAGTTCAAGACCTATTCCGTCCTTTACGCTTGTCCCGGATGGGGAAACAGCTGCTGCCCGTAGTTGAAGACACGTCAAGTAAAGGAAGCAGTTTTGGCTGTCATAGATCGTTCTCCTCATAACAGGGATAGGCTCCCGACAGGAAGCTATTACGGCAGTGCCAGTACATCTTCGTTGGCGGTGGAGGTCCACCGCCTTATCCTGCTGCGTGGTTTTGCAGATGGAAGTCGCGTAACGTTGCCAGAGATTTCGGATCTTCCCCGTTGTCCTCCCTGTACTGTAAGAACGCTTTACGCTCGCTTTCATTGTTGGGATTTACGAGCGTCCCATCCTGATAATGCAAAAGCGGACTGGATGGGGTGGGGGTGGTTTCCAGTCCAAACGGCTCGCCGTTGGTTTGCAGCCGCAGATCAACAACATCGGCCTTGCCGTCCTTCGGTGGGATGACTTGAGCGGAAGGAAACCCAGCGGCAGTTGGTGTCTCGACGGTTGTGGCATGTAGCGATTCTTCAGAAGATGTTGTCATTTCCGCGCTGCTAGCCTGGCGACCCAGTGAGTCATCGATGCTCCCGGCTGGAAAACCATCTAGCGTCGGTGGGGTCAGGGCGTATGGTGGGAGGCCGCTTATCGACTCTTGCTGAGCAGCCAGACGCATAACATCCCAGGCTTGCAGGTAGGCTAGCGCTTCCCCGGCTAGGCGACGCGCCTCGTACGTCTTGAAAGGGATCGTTATCTTGGCCGTGGGTTTGCCATTTGGCTGAATCGCGCCGGTGTTGGTCAACTGACCAGGGCTGTTTTTCAGCTCAAAATAGACACGGTCTCCTTTCGCTTTCACCGAAAGCACCCGACTGATGGCGTCGGTTCCGCCGTTGGCAGAGCCCTTATACTCCCGGTAAGTAAAGCTCGGTTCGGCTTGAGCCAGAGCTAGCAAGACAACACGGGCATCGGCCGTGTCCAGAAAGTGATGGGCATTGGCAGTAATGCCTTTACCACGCTGGTACGAGCCGGCGAACAGGCGCAGCTTGCCGATACTAAGCGCGTCCTCCACGTGAAGGAAGGTGGATTGGGTGATGTGGCTGTAGATACGAACACGAATCGGGTTATGTTGGTTGGTCATGGGATCTTGTCCTCCTCTATGGTGAATCTCATTGATGAATGTGTTAGCAGGTAGGGCAGTAGTGAAAGCGGGGATGATCCCCGCCCTGGCCGGAAGCAGGTTGATGCGGCCGGTTTTGCGAATGCTGCCTTCGACTGAGGGGCTATCGCCGACTTGTTCAGTTGGACGGTTATCAATGGGGTTTTCCCGGCCAATCACAGGCGGGTTCCCCTGAACGTGGGGGGTAACGACAAAATCAACGGTTGCAGGTTGGCCAGCGATAGCCGACACAGTCCGGTTGACGATGTCCAGCAGGCGGTGGGTCAACCACTCTTTCGCATAGTCGTTGCGGACAGCAACGGTAAAACCCGCTGGCAAGCTGGTCGAACCAGTCACGTAGCTCTGGGCCAACCAGGTCTGGAAGGTGGCTTTACTCATCTGCAGACGCAGTTCGTCCAAAGACTGCCGCCAAAGCTCGTTGTTCATGTCAAGAACTGGCCTATCGCGGATGGAAGATTTCATGGCGCCTCCTTAGTGGGGTGGGGAGCGTGGGAAAAGAAACAGCCGAGTGGTTGATTAATGGCATTCTTCCCCAACACTCTGGGTACAAGAGGCGCTATCGTGGTCGCGGGTTGGCCTGCACCTCTGGACGCGGCTTGAGCAGGCCGCTGGTTACCATTGACATGAATTGTGGTGGATATGGATCAACTATCTGCCTGAAAGGATGCGCTTAAGAGAGGGCATCGAACAAGGACAGATTGCGTCCCTCGCTGCGTGAAGGGCGACGCTTTCTGACCTTTCGTTCAGGCAGCTTTGACTGGCCGAAAACGAGACGGGGGCGGGGAACGGCTGAAGGTTCCTCATCATCTTCGATGACCTGCATCTTACCATTGGCCTTGATGGCAGTTTCTAACCCTTCGTTGCCTCGGCCATTGACGGGTATCGCCACGAACTGGTCGTCTGGGGTGACTTCGATGCGCGCACGCCGGACAATGAATTGTGGACGAGACACCTGGGTTTCGGGTTCAGGCATCACGCCTGGGAGCGTTTCATCGGGCATTTCAAAGGCGCCGATAAATTCGTTGGTCGATTTCATCTCGGCATTGGCTTCGGCGAAGACATCGTTCAGGCCCTTCACCTGATGTGTCCCATCTTCGGTAACGATGCGAGCCAGGGCAGTGACCATATCGGTGGAAGCCAGCTCGTCGAGCTCAGCCAGGGAGTCGCCTCCTACCACGTCGCCGTTGACCCGAACGGTAGCGGCAACCTTGGCGGCAATGAGGTAGAGGGCGTCGTTCTGCAGAGTGTCAGCGTAGTTGAAGAAGAAAACTTTCACCGGCTGGTCCTGGCCTATGCGCCAAGAGCGGCGGCTGGCCTGTAAGACGGTGTAGACCGAATACTCGGTTGCCATCCAGATCAGGGTGGGGAAGTCCAGAAGGTCCATACCGGTCTCGACACGACGAGGATGGGTAATGATGACATCGACGCCATCTTCGACTTGCCTGGCCACCCAGGCTTCGCGCTTTTCGGGATTGACCTTGAGCACGGTCGCCTTCAACCCTGCCCGGGCTAGAATCTCTCTCCACCGAGGGGTAATGTCCCGCGAAGCTGTCTGCTGGCAGAAGAGCATGCAGCGCCGGCCGGATTGCTTTTCCTTGATGATTAGGTCGATGATGGCCTTCTCTTTGGGGAAGAGCTGGTCGGCCGGCAACCCCGGTATCTCGGCCACGACGCGAGGTTCGATGCCTTCATCTTCGCGATCCCTGGTATGCGGGTCGATGACGATCTCCGGCCGCCAGGGGGAGTCCACCCAGGAGAGCAGCGATTGCAGGTAAGCGCCTAAGAGGCTCTTATCATTGCGTACCAACCGTTCTTTCAGCTCATCGTGGAGCTGCTTGTACAGGCTGGTGTAGAGTAGGGCCATCTCGGCCGACATGCTTACTGTGATTGGGATCTCCTCGTAGTCGGGCAAAGAAAAGCCCATATCGGCCAGAGAGACGAAAACAGCCCGGTTCAAGAGCCAGGGCAGCATGGCCGGACTGGCGCCTGGTAGTTCCTTGGTACGAACGTTGGATCGGCTGTTGCCGGTCAATTTGCCACTAGCTGGATCGATCTTGCTCGTTTCTACCTCCTGCAAGACGCCGTAGGTGCTAACCCAGCGTTTCCACTGCAGCCGGCGCTGGCCAGATTGTTCTTCATCGGTGAAGGCCCGCTGGATCTCGGGGGCGAGACGGTAAAGAAGGTGAAACAATGACGAGGCTTTACCGCCAAAGATGGTACCGGTCAGCCCCAGGGTCTTCCTGGTAGCGCAGACCAGATCGTGAAAGGCATATCCCTGGTCGCTGTCCGAGGCTTTGAATTGATGTATTTCATCTGCTATGAACAGATCTAATTGCCCCTTGTAATGTGTGCGAATGAAATCAGCCAGCGGCCAACGAGCGTATCCCTCAGGTTCAGGGAAGTAGCCGGGACTCAGGCGCTCGGCCGTCCAGGGGCTTGGGTTAGGGCTGCAAGCAGCTTGCGCCTCCCTGATGATGGCCTCCCGCCGAACGTATTCTCGGAAGCTGCCGGGCTGTTGTTTCTTAGATCGGCGGCGGTCAAACTGGTAGAGAGGCGCCTGGCATTGGAGACAGCAGCGCCGCCGCCGATTCTTCTCGAAATCCTCAGGCCAGACCGGCAGGCCATCCTTGTCGAACTGACTGGCGCCACAGGTCGGGCAGCGCAGGCCGCGGTTCTGCTGGTATCTGGCAAATGCGGCGCGCATGCGCTTACGCCACTCGTTGCCAAGCCTGGTTTCTAAGCGGCCGGCGTGCTTCTCCACCGTTTCCTTGCCTGGTTGCCACCAGTTGTAGGCGTGGCGCCAGCCAGAGGCCAGCTTGGCCTTGGAATGAGAGAGGACAGCTACCCTAGGCGATCCTGACGGCGGCTTGGTGTCGAGTTTGAACCAGGTCTGCACATCCGAGATGCTCTTCAGGATCTTGACCTGACACTCAGGCCAGACGATTTCCACTTCCCGTTTCCATTTCTTCACCAAATGGGGTGGGCAGAGAACCAATGTACGCCTTGCTTCTAGGCAGGCAGCGACAGCTACGCCCACAGTTGTCTTTCCTGTTCCCATTTCTCCCACTAACAGCGCATCCGAGTGCATTTTTAACCGCTGAACCAGCGCGGCCGCGGCGTGTTTCTGAGCTGGTAACAGGCCGCCACGATCCAGGGTCGGGATCGGCCGTTGGAGACTCAGCCTATTTAATGTTTTTGAATAAGGACCATTCTGGTAATCAAAGGCGTAAGCTGGCGGGTAATTGGTAGCGACATGGTTGGTGAGCTGGGGCAGCCATTTGGTCATGAAGCCCTCCAGCTCCGAGCCCTGGTGGGACATCACCTCTCCTTCGGGTGTGATGGTCGTCACATCGGTGACCACATTTTCGGTGGCTGTGCGTACCAGCTGCTGGCCGCCGTTTGGCAGCTGCTCTACGGATTCACTGTAGGCCACTTTCTTGTAAGCCCGGCCCTTGACCAATAACCTTTCGCACTCGTCCCCTCGGTCGGGCTCGGGGCAAGCCTTGAGAACCTGATTATCCAGGAACCCGGCGGCCATTAACCCGGCCATGTGACCGATCTTCAGCGGTACGAGCGGCGTCACCGGCACAATCTGGCCATTCGCCGGCGTCAGGTGCTGCCTCCACTCAGCCAGCGTCTGAATACCCAGCAGAGCGGCCTCTTTCTCAGCATCATCCGGGTCGATAAATTCACTTCGAAAGACGAAGCGCTTGCTGGGAACAATGGGCTTAGGCAGAACGTATGCTGGCTTTTCGGCCGAGGTCAAAGGCGTCAGATCCCTGCCCAGATCGGCTATATCCCGATAGTGCTGGACCCGATCTGGATCTGGCCGTTGGGCCCGCGGCCGGCGGCGGCCGAAAAGGACGATTTGCTTGAAGACCGGATACTCCTCATCCGGAAAGCGAAAGATCTGAACGCTGCTGAACCAGGTGGCCAGGTAGCGAGCGATACGTGCGTAACCCATGATTTTCTGCGGGACGACGTAAACGAGTAAGCCCTCAGGTTGCAGCCATTCGCGACAGTCGCGCAGCCACTGGTACTCCAGCCGGCCGGCGTCTTGGTCGAAATCATAGGGCGGGTTCAAATAAAGTAGATTGGTGCCACCCTTGCTGGTGATCAGCGTGCGGTAGTCGCCTTGAATGAAGCGGGTAGGGCGGTGATCTTGAAGTGGTAGATCCTGCATGTTTGCCAAAGCCTTAATCTGGCTTGTGGCAATGAGAGCACGCTCCCGGTTTAGCTCCACGCCGTATGCTTCTAAGCACAAGGCAGCGGCCATTGCAGCTAAGGCAGCACCCTCGCCAGCGCAGGGATCCAGGATCCGGCCGCCGTAAGGGGGACTAATGTGACTGGCGATCAAAGGTGTAATGGCTTCAGGCAGGGGGTAAAAGCCGCCTTTAGCGGCCGAGGCGAGTCGCGCCATGATATGGCCTCCTTCTTCGATTGGGATTGGATGGGTGTGACTGGGATTTAATGGGGGAATCCTCTGCTAAGCCAGAAATGATTTAGAGAGGAAGAGAAAGGTTCATAAAACACAGCGCGTTAGCGCCAAGTACACGGGGGGCAGTTTATGAGCAGGAGTATTTGATCACTATACTATGATCGACTCAAGCGCTTCGCCACCGCTCTGGACGGTTGAAACAGGGCTGTCCGGTCTCGCATGGCTATAGATTGAGGGAACAATAGTCGCGGGCTCCGCTAAGCTTCTAAAAACGGTATCAGAATACTGGTACGCTTAATCTTAGAAGCAAACTATGTCATCATAACCGATGTAGTTCGTCAAACTGCCAATAACGATGTTCTAAGCCGTGATGCATAGGTGCGAACTTGTCATGATGCCATTCGCTGGATTGTAGCAGGTATAAGCGACGAACTCGTTTGTTGAACAAGGTTCGACAGGGCTATAGGTGAACACCGCGAATGGCCGGGCAGTAAAAGCTCATGCAGGTTGTTCTGATATCGAGATGATTTCATGGAGTAGATCAGGACGAATGTGCAAAGAAGACTTCTTGGGTAAGCTGTGCAAGAGATCGATTACTTCGTTTTTGCTAAGTTGTTGACGTCGGATTGAACGGATCAATATACCGATGCTGCCATGAACCTGGTAGCTAAGTGACGTGGTGGCTAAGCGAGCTGCGTCGTCGTCTGTCAATAGGATAACTTGAGGATAATCTTGCATTAAAGAGAGAGAGGACTGTTCCCCCAAATCTAAAGAGAATGTGCGGACCAATGCTTGAAAGAGTGGAGATGTGGAAATCGCAACACCTATCTTTTGGAGCCGAGTGCCCGAGTCAATTAGGATTTCCGGCCGGCGCCTTTGCATCTCTTAGGCAACCTGCACCGGCACCAAGATTTTGTCAAAATCATCTAGTAAATGGAGACAACCAAGTTCGCCTAAATGGATAAGTGGGCCAGCATCGTAGATGATGATCAGACCTCGATCGCTCATCGCCGGTTAGACCCCATTCACATCCTGGCGGATAAACCCTTCCATAAGTTCTTCGCGATGGGATTCCAGAAAGCGCCGTAATGCATCCAGGACTAGTTCATCCATGTTGCGAAACCAACCAGCCTCAACGAGCTTTTGAGCTTGGGAGACTAGGTTGACAGGTACCTTTGTTTGAATGACTGTTGTTTCTGCTTCAGCCATGAGCTTTCTCCAGGGTCTTCACCAGCAAAATACTAGTAGATATTATTTAGTTCCATAGTTTCGTTATTCATGCCTTAGGCCGACCTGGATCGCCGTAATAGTATGACGCACAGTGCCCGGGGACGCACCCATTGGTCAAAACGACATTTGCGACTTGGCCAGACCGGATGATACTATCTCTCGCCACTTATCCTCCTCGGCCGTTACTCGCCAGGCTCCACGACCGTGACAGTGTTCGTCTAGAGGCGTAATGACCCTGCGCTGCCGGCCGGCGATCCACAAATGCTCGGTCCATTCCGGCAGGATAGGCAAAGCGAGCGACTTGGACAGCATCGGGTAAAAGGCTGGCGGTATTTCCAATTTTCCTTCGTCGAGAACGTAGAAAGGCTCGCCGGGGATCATGTGTTCGAAGCTGGCTTGCCGGTGAATCAGGCACCAGTGGTCCCAGCCGATGGGCAAGGGCTGCTTGAGGGTAACAAGGTTGTCACTCTTCATAAGACTCAGGCTGGCGCCGGCCACCCACTGACTCCGGCCGCCGCTGCGCAGAGCCGCCCAATTGGCGTGTACGGCCTGACGGGGCCCGAGGAGTTCCATGTAAACCAGCGTCGCGTTATCGCGGACCAGGATCGGCGATTGTACCAAAAAACCACTGGCGGCCGTGATAAGCTTGGAACCCTGCTCGAATTGGGCTGAACGGGGGAAGATTTGGGCGCCACTGTCTTCACGCGGGAGATCGAACTCCCAGGCACGGGCATGGTAGTAATTGGGCTCGTAGCCCAGCAAGATGAGGGCCCGGCCGATGGGGCCGCCGCTGATGAGCTGTTCCATGACGCCGGGCTTGACCTTCTCTTTGTCCAGACCCACGGATGTTAGGGCTACAGTGACAACATCATCCAGCAGGAGAGCCGGTCCGGAGCGGGTTGAGACCGGCTCAACAGCATCGATGGCGCTCCGCATAGTGCTATCAACATTATCCGGTAATTCAACCGGTCGAGGATGATAGTAACCATCATCACGGGGTCTGGGTTCGTAGCCAAGACTGCTTAGAATATCGGCCCATTTCTCGGCCGGGATAAGATCCTCCGGATCCCGGTCGACGCCATACGCGAAGGCCGCGGCCAGACCGTTGAGCCTGACGCTCTGGGTCGGGACCGGCCGGCCGTGATGGAGGTATTCTGCTAGCGCCCGCCGCATCTCCTCGTAGTCAGGCTGCATCGGCCGAACATAGGCAGCCTGATGGCCGGCCCAACGCCGATCCCTCAACCCATTGTCAGCGGCGCCATCGTCATAAATATGCCAGCCCAGCTCGGCCGCGATCAGATCGCAACGCTGCCTGAGGTAATTCTGGCGCTCCGGCGCCAACTGGTTGAAGCTTCTTTCCCAACAGTTAATGGCAATACGCATGAAGACTTTGGTCTGGCTGATAGCTTCCATGGGCATGGTCAAGGCGGTCGGTTTAATCTCTTCCAGAACCTGACGTACCATGTCTAGGGTTACTACCGGCATCCGTTTCCGATAATTGCCGCGGGCAGCGAAAGGCACAATTGGTGGGTTAAGAAAGCGTTCCTCGCCAAATCCCAGTGCCGCACAGACTTGCGCCGTTACTGTGCAACCGTTCTGGTATTCTTCTTCCGTCTGGATACCAGCGAGGTAGAGGATTTTAGCAACCACCTCGATGGCTGCTGTGCTGGACAGGTACTGCTCTTCACCGGCCGTGATGGTTGGTAATTGGGCTACGGCTGACTGAATGGTTTCGATAACCTGGGGTGGGGTGGGGGGTGATTGGGTCATGACAAATGCTCCTGTTTCTGCGAGGATCTTGGCGTGGGACCTGCACAGTTACCTTGCTTTTTGGCAAATTACGACTTGGTGATATCCAGTTAGGCGAAGAATATGTGGCTTATCAATTGGTTCTGGGAAGATATAAGGAGAAAGGCGTTTAAGAAGCGGTATTGCCAGTGCGGGGGTAGGGTCTGTAAGCTTTGGCAGGTTTTTGGCTATCGCCTGTTGCTGATAGAGGTTAGTTTATGTTTACCACATTAGCTTATCCAGTTCTCAATCCGTAGTCCCTCAAAGCTAGCATAATCAGAGACATTTGCGGTCACCAGGATTAGATCGTTTACGGCGGCAATGGCCGCGATCTGACCGTCAACGAAAGAGGGCGTCTTTCCGGTAGTGGTCAAACGTGCGCGTTCGGAAGCGTGCCAGGAGGCTGCCCGGGCATCATAGGGTAGAACGGGCAATGAGGGCGCCACGACTTCGTTCAAATAAGCCTCGATCGCCTTTCTCTTCGCTGATTCAGGAAGCCGCTCATATCCAAAGAGCAATTCGTGCCAGACTACAGAAGCGATGGCCAGTTCGTGCTGGGTTTGTCTTAGGAGATCCAGCGTATGCCGGTTGGGATTAGGTCGCAGAGGTTCGGAGACAATATTGGTGTCCAGCAAGTAGGCCAGGCTCATAACACGACCTCGCGACCCTCACGCTTGACCCGAAGTTCCGTGAAGATCTCCGGCTGAATATCCAATTGCTGTAGATCATATTTGACTCGAAACGAATCAAAAGCACCCCAGAAACCCATTTTCTCGGCCTGAAGTTGTTGATATTGCTGTACCGACATGATCACTGCGACCGGTTTTCCTCGCCGGGTCAGTTCGACGGCCGCGTCTTGTTCAACCTTGTGTATTAAGGCAGTAAAATGGTCGCGTGCTTCTGCAATTGAGTATCGTTTCAGCATGATGAGTATCCCTTGCCAGATGGCTATCTACATGGCCATTTTAGCCGCATTGATGTTAAAGGTCAACAGCCAGCGGTTAAATAGGGGAATACCAGGGATCTAGTCGTCAAAGCCCAGACCTCTTTCTTTCAGGCTGACGAAACGGGTGGCTGTGATGACCAGGTGATCAAGTACATCGATGTCAAGCATTTTACCGGCTTGAACTATTTGTCGAGTGACGCGAACATCCTCTGGGGAAGGTGCCGGATCTCCACTCGGGTGGTTATGGGCGACAATCTGGGCCGCACCCTGCAGTTCAATGGCAGATCGCAGCACCTCAGCCACGCGGACGACGCTTGTATTCAAGCTGCCTTTATAAATAGTTGGGATCTTGAGGACATTGTTGCGGGTGTCCAGGACAATTACCCGCAGCTCCTCCTGATCCAGGTGGCCCATCTCTGGCATGAGTAACTGCGCTGCATCGGCAGGGCTACTGACTCGGATGCGTTCGTCAGCAGGCGGCAATTGCAGGCGGCGGCTGAGTTCCAGGGTGGCTGCTAGCCGCGCCGCCTGGGACGGACCGATGCCGTGCACGCGGGTCAACTGTGCTTCACTGATCCGGGATAGCTTATGCAGGGAACCAAAGCGAGCCAGGAGTTCCTGGGCCAGTGACAGGCCATCAGCGCTGCTGAAAACCAGAGCCAGAAGCTCGCTGGTGCTGAGGACGGCCGTGCCGTGTTTGTTTAAACGGTAGAGAGGCCGCTCCGATTCAGGCAGGTCGCGGATGAGGCGGCGAGCATGTTCATAGGGCGGACCGGCAGATCCGAACAACATCGGCTGTGTCGCCATGGGAGACCTCCATCTTGTTGTAGGTGCAATAGGGGAAAGCTGTGGGCTATTTCAGCCAGATGAGTAGAGTGTGATTCTGTAGCAATGGCCCCTCTTCATGCAACGGGACTGGTCAATTACTGGATACTTGAACCCGGCCGACCAGGATCTGAGCGCCAGCGGCCGTGCAGGAGATTAACCTCGCCCAGATGGATAACGCCGCTGCGCGCGGTGGCTACGACCTGTAAGCCGGCGTTACTGGGCAGAAAAACAGACTAACAGACAGAAAGCGTTTCAATTGCTGCCAGACCGTCCAGCATCGCCTAACTGCGCTACTGGCCGGTGACGCGCAGGGAAAGGTGCGCCCATCGGGCGGCGGGTTGAGAGACTGGATCATGGGATTGGCCTGAAGTGGGGTGGGGCGCTTCAGGTGGAACCAGACTCCCTTGCTTTGCGGCTCACTAGAAAGTCGTCGCCAAGGATGCCGTGATCGTGGAGGTTACTGCACTGTCGCCTGCCGGTGACCTGGAGTTGAGACCAGAGGTCTCCGGCCGCATCTCAGGCCAGGTCGCGCGGTCGTCGATAAAAGGTGCTGCGGCCACGGCCCTGGCGTTCGATGAGGTCAAGTATGATTAACTTTTTGAAGTCCAACACGCGAGTTGCTTTGGCGCGATCGGTTTGTTGTGCATAAGCGCGGTCATTGATGTACCCGTGCCTGTCGATGTGGTCCAGAATGAGCCGGTGGTGGGATTGGAGTGCCGTCTCCGGCGTCGCTTCCCGACCGGCAAGTGTCTTCTGAACGCGTAACAGCTCGTCCAAAATACCGCCAGCGAAATACTCCAGCCACGCTGTGAAATCTAACTCGGCCACCAGGGCGTAGTAGCTGCCATTCAGGCCGACGTTATGGAAGTAGCGGGTAATACCCTGGTTGTAGTAATTCTCGAAGCTGAAAAGATTGAAGGTGTTCAGACCCATGTCGGCCAGCAGGTGCTTGGCAGCCAGGCGGGTCGTACGGCCGTTGCCGTCGATAAAGGGGTGGATGACCACCAACCGCTTGTGCACTAGCCCGGCCAGGAGTATTGGGTCCAGCAGCCCGCGATTGGCTTGTACGAAGGCTACAAGATCGTCCATCAGCGGAGTCACATCAGCCACATCGGGCGCGAGGTAGACGATGTCACCGCTGCGCGGATCGTTAACGACGACCGGTCCACGCCGCCACTGCCCTACCTGATGGTCCGGCAGAAGCGCTTGCATGACACCACGATGGATGCGGCGGACAAGCTCGCCCGTGAACGGGACTCCGATCATCTCGTTCAACTCGGCCAGCGTCTGATTGTAGTTGATTACCTCGCGCTCGCTCTGCCGTAGATGATCGGGGTGTTGTCTGAGGAGGCGCTTGACCTCGGTCAGAGGCAGCGAGTTTCCCTCGATGCTGGTCGAGGCGTAGGTGGAAACGGCTGCCGCCTCTGCCTGCAGCTCAGCGTAGATGACCGCAGGCACCGCCTGCCGGTTCAGATCGTTGACCAGGACAGCAATGCGCTTGATGGAATCCACCAGTGGCGGTGAGATGGTGTAACGGGGTACAAGATCGACCATTCGTCTAATTATAGTCTAAAATTCGACTAAACACGAGTGTGGTACGGACCGAAGCCGCGGGCTTTCTTGTCAGTCTGTTCGTAATTCGGAGATGAAGTTATCAAGATTAGCGAACTGGATGATATATGTACGTACAGCAAGATTCCTCAGCTGGAGAAGGGTGGACAAAAACCCAGCATTGTAGAACAATGATCAACATGAATAGGGCCAAGTCTCACCCACCTTAGGCGCGTTAGCGCCCGGCTCGGCCCCAATGAAGGTTGTTGGCAAAGCTGGCTATATGGGCCTCGGTTATTGATTTGCTGACTGCGGCCGGTGGCTGCAGATTGAAGTATGTGGCAAACTCTCTCAGCTCCCGTCTAACCACGAACTGATGACAGTATTGAGCGGCAATTGCGGCCGCGGCCTGGTTGACCATCAGACTTTGTTCCTCTCGTAAGGCCAGATCTGCGCAAGAGAGCGCTGCCTGCTCAACTTCTGGTTCCAATAAACCTGGTTCCTGGACATAGGGGGAAGGCAGGCCGGAACAAAGGCCTAATTCGGAGAACTCAATGCGTTTCAGATCGGCCATGTTGCCGATCATCACCTGGCCGTTGTACTGAGCGTTGCCGATGTCCAAGGCCCAGATGCGACCACGCCCCTCAGCCACAGCTTTAGCCAGCTCGCGACGGGCCAGGTGGTTGTCAACGGCGCCAATGAGCAGGAAGAGACTAGATCTACTTGATGCCCAGGATCTGGCTATAGCCGGCGTAAACGGCTCCGGTACAGCGACGATGTCCAGTCCAAAACTCATATTGAGCCGCAGCGCCAGGCACTCGGCCTTGTTGCAGCCAATTTCGGCTGAACAAAAACATTGCCGCCCGACATTCTTGGCCTCGATCAGGTCGTGATCGACGAAGGTCATGTCAACCTGCATGCCCTTGCTGCGCGCATGGTAGGCCAACCGGCCGAGAGACAGCGCCAGAGCCGAGCCGGTGCCGCCGGCGCCGACGAGCATGATGTTGACCCGTTTGCCCTCTCCCAGCAGAACACGGTACTGCTTTTCGATCTTAAGTTCCATTTCATGCCCTCGTCTTTCGATGATAATCTTGCAGCCCGGCCGAACCAGTGAACAGGACGGTGACTGGCAACGACAAGAAGCACCCATAAACGCCCAACCTCAACAAGATTTCAGGCGCTTCGCCCAGCTGGCCGATGACGGCGTAAAAACGAAAACCGACCTCGTCAGCATCGTCCGTGGTGCTCCAAAAGGCAGGCGTATTTCCGTGAGAATGGAGGTCGAGCATGATATCGGGATCGCCACCACTGAAGCTGGCGACATGAGCGGCCGAGGTTTCCTGGCGTGGCTTGACAACGCAGGCTGTGCGACCGGTATGATGAACGTGATAAAGAGCCTCCTGCAATCGGCCGTTTAAGGCTCTTGTTTGGCAGGCATCATCCACCACGACTGCCAGCAACTGCTCGGTCAGGCGCGGGATTTTGAGATTTATCTGCCGCTCCAAGGGAGCCAGCCCGCGAATCTGGCAGCGAGCAACCGGCACGATCGCCGAGACAAAGCGATTCTCGGCGCGTAGAAAAACGCCGTTCCCGGCCATGATGTACTGGTAAGCTAGAGCATCGTTAGCCGGTAGTGGCGTCTGATGATGAATAATGTAGGTGATCAGATTTGGGAACATGGGCTTTTTCCTGCTCGTCAGTTATGTGCTGATCTACGCTGTTGCTGCGCTGCTCCCGCCAGGCACGCCAATAAGCCCGTATCTCGTCATCGGGCAGCCTTGCGGCATCGGCCGGTAACTGGTGGAGTACTTCGCAGGGTAGATCAGGCCGGCTGATGGGATAGGCTCCGTCGGGGTAAACCTCATATAGATCTGGACCGTACGCAGAGCCGAAGAGTTTGCCCACCGGTCGGCGTTCTATCGTGTAGAGAACTGGCGCCTGGAGATCACCATCAGGAATGGTCTCGGCCGGTGGATAGCAGGCTTCAATGTCGTCCTTAACCAGGTAAAGATAAAGGGTCATTTCATCGTTGTTTGGCATGATCGAAGTCCTTCGTGTTATTAAGTAGGTTGTCTGGGACCGGTTAGAGCAAGGAAGCAAGGGTCTTACCGGTTGGAACCAGTTCTGATTTTGGTAAACGTTTCTTGCTCGCAAGCTCTTCCCACAGGGCCAACACATTGTCTGCATGGATGCGGCATTTACTCTGGGCTAGATCGCTGTTGAAGCTGCTGCCTTCCAGGAAGAGGCGGAGCGAAAGCATAATGGTCTCCGGCGTGCAGGTTGGGAAGGGGGCGTTACCCTGGCAGATAGCGCCGTGCAGATGCACGTTGGGGCAGGGGGCGTGGTAAAATCACCTATATTAATTTCCCTTGACCTTGCATGGGACAAGTCTGTGGTCGCCAGGCTCTACATCGCTGGATCAAGAGAACAAGCCTATTCGTGGCCCAAAAACATTCCTGCTCATGTATATGCTTGCCTTATGTATCTGGTTGCCACATTCTTCTATTGAGATTGAACGCTGGTGTTGCGCGCCGCGCAACACGAAGTATAATTTGATCTGATGATCAAGTCGTTCAAACACAAGGGACTGAAAAAGTTCTTTGAGACTGGCAGTGTCGCAGGTATTAACCCGGCTCATCGCCAAAAGATCAGAATTCGACTGGCTGCTCTGGACACGGCCATGAGTATCGAAGACATGGATTTGCCCGGTTTTCGGCTTCACCCCTTGAAAGGCGAGAAACAGGGGCTGTGGACGATTGTTATCAGTAAGAACTGGCGCATTACATTCGAGTTCGTGGACGGTAATGCCTACGTTGTGAATTACGAGGACTATCACTAATGAGTATGCACGATCCACCCCATCCAGGGGAATTTATTCGAGAAGTATATCTTCAAGAGCTGGGAGTCAGTTCCCGTAAAGTTGCAGCTAAGCTGAAGGTGTCCCCTTCTACGTTTACACGTCTGCTCAATGGTAAGAGCAGCGTTACGCCGGAAATGGCTTTGCGCCTATCCAAGACGCTGGGTAGATCGCCGGAAAGCTGGTTGGCTATGCAAAACAATTACGACCTTTGGCAGGCGCGAAAGCATTTCAATATTGACGAGGTGGAAAAACTCGAATTTGCGACTTGACAATCGTCGCACTATAAAAATAGTGAAGGCTAAAAATCGATGAGCCTAACAATCCTTTTAGCCCATCGCCACAGGTGCGGGTTTTGTAGAGTTCTGATAGTGGGCCGCGGCTGATGCTGGCGTTACATCAAATCCCGCAACACTTTTCCACAGCCCACCAGCTCTTTTAGCGGAAAGCGTTTCTTACCCGCAAGCTCTTTCCACAAGGCCAACACATTGTCTGGATGACTGCGGCATTTACCTTGGGCCAGATCGCCATTGAAGCTGCTGCCCTCGAGGAAAAGGCTGAGGGATGGCGTGATGGTCTCCGGCGTGCAGGCCGGGAAGGGCGCGTTGCCCTGGCAAATAGCGCCGTGCAAATACACATTGGGATAGGGGGCGTGATAAAGGCGGCAATGTACGTCCCGAGGCCGCCTCTTAATCCCGTAAACAGCGTAATGAGTGCCGCGGCCGGTAAATATCATTGGGGGCATGGGAATGGTCAATTGACGCTCGCCGACTAAAACAGTCCACTGCCGGCCCGGCACATAGATGCCTATTTGGGATTGCCCCTCGCGCCGCTGCCAGAAGAGGGTGTTGGCCGGCAACAAACCGCTGGATACCGGCACATCAGCCAGCGCGGCCGCCAGGTCGTATACGGAAACCGGGTAGCTGGCCGTTCCCTTCTCCTGGAAACGGGTCAGGATGATGGCTTGCTTGTACAGGTCCAGGCGAACCAGCGGCCGTTGCATTTGCTCATTCATTGTTCCATACCTTGCGAATGTAGGCGTTCAAGAGGGTATTCATCACCGCGTTCAGGCGTTCGGCCGGAGCTTCTTCAACCCAATCCGCCAACGCCCAGACTTCCTCCAGGATAGGCTTGGCTGCGCGCCATAAGGCAGCCAGATCGGCTACTGTCTCTGTATCCCAATCGATGACCTGGCCGCTTTCGGCCTGCATCTCAGGGTTGACGTCCAGCCAGGGATTGTCGGTTTGCTGAAAGACCATGTCAATCAGCCCGGGGAGGGCGGTTAGAGGACCTGCCAGTTCCATGTCGCGCAGGGGCTCGCTGAGCCGGTCGATACTGCCCATAAAAGCGACAGGCGCGTCAGCAAACTGAGGGCAAGCTTCGACAAAGGGCTCATTGTATTCGGGGCCGAAGTATTGTCTCTCAGCCAGGCGTAAGAATAGACAGATCGGCTCCTGGTAATCAGCCGGATCATCGTAGCCGGCGCCGAAACCCTGGCAGGCGATGGGAATGTTGTAGAGGCACCAATCCATCTCGCCAACTTCAAACCAGATATCCCAATAAACGGGAAACAGTTCGTTGTCGACTCGTTGCAAAAAGCGAGCGGCCGCCTGGCTCAGTGACTCTTCTGAGGTAAGGTCGATTTCCCGCGCGAGCAGGTCAGGTTGCTCCGGAAAGGCGATCTGGTGCAAATGTGCTAGCCGGGCAGCGGTGGTCAGGTTATCGATACTAAAAAGGATAGGGATCGTAGTTGGTGAAGGCCTCGGGCGGGGTGGGGCGATACTCAGAATCCTGGGGGGATCTGGGTAACGGCGGATGGGGGTAATTGCCAGCATTTTTGCACCATCGTTTCTGTTCGAGCAACCTGATCTTGGATCTGCCCGGCGACAACTTCAATTTCACCGCCTTGATCCAGCAAGGTCTGCAATGTACACGTCTGAGAAGCGCCATTAACTTGAAGACCTAACTGCTCCTGCAGCTCAGTGATAGGATCTGTATAGCGCGGCAAAGTTTCTAACCGGAGCGTAAGTTCCAGAATGTCGTTTCCCTTGCGCGTCACTTGTTTGCGAAAGGTGATTTGCAGTGTCCCATCTTTGAGGGTTTGCACATCGGCCGTAGCCTGGGCCAACTCAGGGAAGTAGGGCAATAGGGCCTGGCGCACCTGATCGACGGTGTATTCTCGGCCGGGATCGTCAAATTCGTGCTCGCCATAATGGAAGACGCGTCGAACTGGAGCGTTATTCTGGGGTATTTCTCGTGTTGTCATGATAAAAACTCCTTGAGGCAAATCTACTTGGGAGCGGGGACAGGTCGCCAACTGCTAGAATGGAGACAGATTCCGAAGGCGCGGCCAGTATGTGAAGCCAATCTGGTATAGCTTAACCAACGCTAATACATGCTTGCACGGTATCCGTGAAAGTGTATAATGGACACATGATCGCCTCCTTTGGTGACCGTCGGACTGCTGACTTGTTTCACGGTACAACAACTAGCAGCGTTCGCAAGTTATCCCATGATGTTCAGCGCAGGGCTCTCAATAAGCTCGACATGCTCAACGCCGCGCATCGGATTGACGACCTGCGATCACCACCGGGCAATCGACTGGAAGCCCTGAAAGGGAACATGGCGGGGTTTCACAGCATTCGCGTCAGTCAACAATGGCGCATTGTGTTTCGATGGGAAGGAAATAACGCCCATGAAGTGTCGCTTCTAGACTATCATTAGCAGGTGAAAAGATGATCCCTGAGAATAGGATTCCAACCCACCCTGGTCAGATACTGACCGAAGAGTTTCTTGAGCCGCTTGGAATGACTCAGGTTGCCCTGGCTCGACACCTGGGTATTCCGATCCAGCGCATCAACGAAATCGTTAGGGGTAAAAGAGGTATAAGCCCAGAGACGGCCTGGCTGCTGAGCCAAGCATTTGGCACAACGCCTCAGTTCTGGCTCAATTTGCAGATGAACTACGATCTCGCTCTGAGGAAACCGGACCGGACGATCGAGCTATTACCCACGGGTTGAGGAATCAATCACTGACGGTGAACGGTCACACACTCAGTGTCTGAGATTCCATATGGCCTTGCCAATTGGAGCATTCCCTATACGGCCTGGGTTGATCCACCAGGTTAACATTTTCGGGGATGTTATCTTTAGCCCCATCTTGGGAGGTCATGCCACATACTCCTTGATGCATATCAACTAATCACAAGGGCAGGGTGTCAACAGCTAGAACAACGATAAATTCTGCGGTCGCGGCCGGGACGGCTGTGAGATCTCAGGCGAAGAAGGCACAGCGCCAGCGTTAGCTTCGTGTTCGACCGCAGGTTCCTCAGTCACCACGACCTCGGTTGCGGTCTCTGTTTGACTTGTATGGGTTGCCGAGGTCATCGTTTGGCGGCGCACGCCAAATGTCAGCCAGGCCTGATTGATCAACGCGACAACATCTTCAAAGGAGCCGCGCCTAAAAACAGGCGGTTTTCCCTGCACTCCAACCGTTACGGTCGCTGTTCGCCCAGCCCGGCTGGGGCTGTTGGGGTCCAGCGAGATGAGGATTGTGACGGGCTTATCGGCCAGAGGATCCTGGACTGTCAAGTTATCGTTCATAATTTTACCTCCCTTCGACCCTGCTCAGGGACAGCCTGCAATTGCCACTTAAACTCTTGATACGTCAGAAACTGAGCGCCATTACCGTTAACGGGTAGGGCGAAGCCGTTGCGCTTCTTAGCCCGCTGCCACTCGCTGACCGCCCAGACGAAGAGCGTCCACAGTTGAGCATCGCTCAGGTTGCCTATTTGCTCATTCAGCTGGTCGACAAACCAGGTGTCGTAACGCTCGCTGGCGCTCATTGGCCGGCCGGTGAGGAACTCAAAGGGTTGACGAGCTGTGCCGTAGGAGCTGCTGGCATCAACCAGCTGCAGGATAGTTGCCTTGACCCATTCGCGGGGCATGCTAGATGGTTGAGAATGTTCAGGAATGATATCGGGCCAGTTTTCGACTGGCGCGAATTGTCGGCAGATGGGGATGATAGGGCCATCACCGTTGGCTGGCCGCCACGTTCTGAACTCAACGCTGCGCAACCGGCTGGCCCAGGCGCAGTGAGGCACCGATTCATCCTTTGTCGGACTGCTCTCCAACCGGTGACGGCAGCGGCGACAGGCGGTGGCCATGGGATGGGCATCGATCATTTTCAAGTGGCGTAGCATAAAGTTGGCAATAAGGCCCCGCTGTTTTTCAACCGGACTCGGTGATTGGGGGCTGGGGGCAAAGTCAGTGGCCTGAGCGGCAGCGTTATCCGGCTGTTCAACCGCAGCCACGCCGGCACTCGGTTCCTCTGTTACTGGATTGGTCTTAGCTGCTTCCTCGGCCGCTTCCAGCTTGGCTTGAGCCCGCCAGGCCTTTTGAAGTGCTTCCTTCGATTTTACCCGATAGTGGCCACCCTCGTGGACCACATCTTCGTGCTCGCTCCAATCCCAGGGCACACGCACGTCAAAGGGATCTTCTGGAGCCAGCCCGTGGACACAACGTGCTACCTGCTCTCCAATCCGGCAAGGCATGCCCAAAACGCCATGCTGGCCCTGGCCCAGATCTGACTGGAGCTGCCGCTGGGGTAACTGGGCGATGGGGCAGCTCTCGCAAGAGACTTCGCTCAATAGGTGAGCGATGACATTCGCCCAGCGGATGCCTTCTTCACCATAATAGGTGTCACTACCCAGAGTTTGAAACCATAGGCTGGTTTTGGCGGGATCGGCCCAGGGCTCATTGTGCTGGCCGCGATAAACGAGCATGGCCGCCGAGGCCCAGGCTTCTTCGGGATAGGCCTTGACCACCTGACTCCACAGCCGGACCAAAGCGCGGGCGATGTTGCGCTGAGCCTGATGGGCAACGGTTAAAGGCACCTGCAAACCAGACCATTTCTTAAGATCGGCCGCGCATTCCCTGATCTCCTTAGCCGTAAGGCTGGCGACCGGATTGGCCAGGATGAAAAGCGCCAGCCCACTGCGCTTGGGTTCGGGTATATTGGCCACGGTTGCGGCGACACTCATGGGTAACTCGCTGGCGGCGATACGCTCGGCCAACTCGCGGGGTATTTCGGTCAAGGCCAGGTGATTCTCCACATAGCGGTTGTGAACGCCAGCGTTACGGGCAATTTGTTCTACGGTAGCCCCGGCGGCCAGGGCCAGACGAAAACTGAGAGCCACGCCCATGACGTCCGGGTCCTCGCCGCCGAAATTTGCGGATTGTAAGGCTAGGATCTGAGATTTCTCGTCGCCTTCGTATAACGCGAAGCTGATCTCCCGCTCGCCATAATGGCCCAGTAGGGTCTCGGCCGCGGCTTCCACGGTGCTGTGTTTGTCTACAAGAGCCTTTAGCATCTCGCGTATGGGTTCGATGGTTGCTGGCTCGGCGGCCGCGTCATGTTCTTTGCGCCAGTCATCCAAGGAAAAGGCAAAAAGGCAGGCCATGTGCCTTCGATGACCAGAGATGATGTGATAGTCTTCGCTGCCTTCGACATTGCTCAGGGCAAGATTATGTGTAGCGACAACGGGCTGCCATTGATCCAGATTACGCTCGTAGATTTGTAGCGTCAGAGCGGCCAGTTTATCCAGATCGTGAAAAGTTCTCATCTGCGCCGGATGGCGTTTCAACGCTTTTAGTGGTGCGGTGATCATAGACACAACTCCTTGTTAATGCGGGGGTGCGGGGGCTGTGTTCCCGCGTCAGTTACGGAAAAAAGAAATTACCGACAATAAACTGGCCGATTCGAGATCGGCGAGTTATGGGGAAGGCAGAGTTTGATTTATCTTCTTTAGCAGGCCGACATCCCGTTCGTCGATAATGGTTCGGCTTCGCTCACCACAAGCCTTCAGACGATGACCGGTATCGACCGTGATAGCATCTGCGTATTGCCTGGGGATTGATGCGCTATAGCCAAAGGAAGTCTCAATGTGGGTTATGGTTAGAAAGCCGATGAAGGATGGATGAGTTACCCGATCTCCTACCTGCAGTGCCTTGAACTCGTCTTTGGTCATTTCTAATACTCGTCGGGCAACAAAACTGTCGTGGCCGAGCGATCTGATTCGGTGATGATCCAGATCCGAACACCCTCATCCGTGTCGTAAGCCGATAAAATGCGCAACCCTTGTTTAACGGCCAGGTCATTTTGTTGTTTGTCAAAATCATCAAGCTCGCCCCAGTCACCGGCTGCATGCCGGATCAGGTAGGGGATGAAATCGACTTCAAGTGCGGCTGCGCCAACTGTCATGACCACATATCCGAGATTAAAAAGGGATGTACTTTGTCTGCTACCCATAAGTGCCTCCCAAAAAAGAAAAAGGGCAGCCATCCTTGTGGACAGCTGCCCTTGTTGTTAGAAATCGCTTACTAGAAGGGAATGTCGTTGGCGCCCACCTCCTCATATTCACCGCGACCGTTATTCTGGCCGTTACCGTTGCCCTGGCCCAAGAACTGGACCGTACCGGCCGTCAGCTCCAAGGAGGCCCGGGGATTGCCCTGTTGGTCCAGGTATGGTGAAATCCTTATCCGCGAACCCTGCACCAGAACGGGACGACCTTTCTCCAGGTACTCGTTGCAGATTTCGGCCAGCTTGTTCCAGGCCGTGACCCGAACCCAGGTCGTAGTTTCGTTCTCGCCGCGCTTCTGGTTAACGGCCACGCTGAAATTGGTCACGGCCGTGCCGTCAGGCAGGTAGCGCAACTCGGGGTCAGCGCCCAGATTGCCAACAATAATGTGATTCTGAAAACCTCGCGTCATCGTATTACCTCCGTATATGTGGTGAAAAATAAGGTTCATCCAATCCACGCGCGTTAGCGCGCTTTGTGAAATGGAGACTAGTGCACGGCGGCGCGGAAAAAGGCGACACGGGGAAGGTTACTTCTTACCGCATCGCCTCTCACCCCATTTCTGCTTCATGAACAAGCTGGCCGTAGAATGGCGTTCACATTGCCATCGATGGACATGGCCCAGGCGACTTCCCAAACCGGGTGACGGGCGGCCTGCAATTCCAAGCCACGAACTACATATCCAAACAGATTATTGTGCTCGGTCCAGGCGACGACGCGGTCATTATCAGTCACCTGTGCGGTCAATTGCATGCCAACGAACTGATTGGCGGCCATCTCGGCAACACGCGCTTTGGCCCACTTCCTTATTGTGGCCGGCACCCGGCCCATTTGTGACGGTGTCTCCGGCCGAACTTTTCGCAGCCAGTTGAACCAGGTCCCATTAAAGCAAACAGGAACACCTGCACACTGGGCCTGGGCAGCGTTCTGGTAATACAGGACTGCACCCTGCGTCGTCCATACCGGCTTGCCGAGCAGCCCAATCTTTCGCAACGCCTGGATGAAGGTCTGCGCAATGCCCGGATGGCGGCCGACACTGTCACGCTGTTGGCCGAGCTGCCAGAGGACCTGGTCGTTTGGTGACTGGCCATGACGGCTGCCTGTGGCATAGATAATTGCGGCCGCGCCCAACAAGACACAGTGTTGCCTCTCGGCCGGCCATTGGGCCAGATATTGTTCGCATGCTTCCCGGGCCGCGTCGAAGGCTTGGGCTGAGTGAAGTCGTAGGACATCTTCATCGGGCTCGCCGGCATTGTCTAAAGCCTGGCGAATCGTCTGTCCATAGATCCGGCGTAGATCCAGGCCGCTCTGTAACCAATCCCGGCCGTGTTCAAAGAGTTCCAGTGGTGGGCAGGCTTCGGCCGCCAGAGCTTCCACGTTGGCCCAATACTCGTCGCGATGGTAGTCGACGGCCGCCACCAGCACGTCCAGCCAATGTCTGGCTTCACCTTCACCGCCGGTGGTTTGCACCTGGTCTCGCAGCTTCTTAGGCAGCAGTGGCAGGATGCGGTCGACTAGCGCGGCAGGGATCGGTTTACCCTGCCGGACGATGGCTTCGCCGGCCATTTGGGTCCAGGCCTTGACCGGGGCCAGGTTGAGGCCAGTCTTCACCGAACTGTCGATTACCTGCTCCAGCGTTGCCGGTAACTGGTCGGGCAGGCGGCCGTAAAGAGCTCTGGCCAGCATCAGTGTGTTGCAGTAGGCGCCTAATGTTCCCTTGTTGGCTGCCGCCCGTTCTACTGTTGGCCACAGGGCCTCCACGCTGTAGAAAGATTGCGCCTCTTCACACCCATCTTCGGCATCCAGGGCCTTGTAGCTATAGGCGACAGCATCAATCCGCGGCGGGAGCAGGCGGCTGTCCATGGTAGGGTAGGCCAGCTTTCCGCCGGGCACGGCCCATTCGAGTTTGTGTGAGGCATGGTTCGGTTGGAGCAGCATGTATTCGCCTAGCTGGTTAGGCGAACGCCAGACCAGGATCTTCCTCTGGTTATCGGCCGCGTCGCGAAACTCAAACACCCAAACAGCATCGTCGCCATCACAGCCGCCCAGGATATCGACGATGTGGTCCAGCCAATCCTGGTCGTTGACCCAGGCCGTGGCCGTGGCCGGATCCAACTCGATGTGGCCGGGCGGCACATCCCGTTCGCCGACGTCGGCCGGGAAGATGTAATAGCGCCCACCTGGTATAGGAAAACGCAGCTTCCGTTCCCGACCGCCCAACCGGTTCAGATGCTGTCGGGCCATGGCGCGAACCTGTCCAGCGAACCACATCAGCCGGCCGCCGCTGGCGATGAACTCGCCCACGTGCCAGCCGGCCAGCGCCTCCAACCCTGCGGCCGATTCGACGCCTGGCAGCCGGTTGAGCAAGGCCTCAATTTCGCCGCTGCGGATGCCCTGCAGAAACAACGAGCTCTCTATCTGCATCCAGGCCAGCAGGTGCTCGGGCTTGAAGAAAGGGTGCAGGTTGATCAGCGACTGGATATCCAGGCACATCTGGTCCTGGCTATGGACCGGCGCCAGGCCGACGAAAACTCGGTCGTGTAAGGTCAGCTCGCTCTTGGCGCTGCCGGACGGGAAAACGAAATCATAGGCCAGCCCGTCTGTAAGCAATACATGGCCCTTCTCCTGGCCACCGTCGTGCATGACCGTGACTTCAAAGCGGCCGCTGTTCAGCAGTTCTCGGCGATGGCGCTCCTTTAAATTGATTTTCTCCGCTAGACGCTCAACGAAGGCCCGGCTGACCAACCCACTGCCGTCCCACAATGCGCCGTCCAGCAGTTCGTTGTGGTCGATAGTCACCTCGTCTGGATCATAGAAGCCCCAGAAGCGATAAGGGCGCATCAGCCGGCCTAGTCGCTTACTCAGCACGTAGCCACCTTTGTTGAGCGATGGCCGCAGCCCGGTCAGGTCGAAGAAATTCTGGCTGTCCATATGCTCGACATGCAGGTCCAGGACCTTGTCGTCTTTGACCCACCGCAGAGCCGGCACAGAGCGGCTCAAGGTTGTTGGGCTCAACGGGGTTGGGCTCAACGTGGTTGAGCTAGACGAAGTGGTAGGGGCATCGGACTGGGCAATGGTCTCGAGGCTGCCATCTCCATGTATTGGCTGGGAGACGATCTGCCATTCCCCATCGTTGGGCAGGAAGGGATAGACCATCCCGCCTCGGGGATCGTCAAAGCGGATAATCGTATTCGTAGACATTGTTTGCTCTCCTTTAAACAATCGTTTCGACAACAAGGACATAGGGAAAGGAGGGCTAAGCCGAACGCGTCCGACTTAGCCCCCGGTATTGGGCGAAACCTGGAAAGTTCTCAAACTCAGCTGGTATGTTGCTGCCGGTTTCACCATGGTAAAGCCCAATCACGCCAGTCAAACTTCATTCACATGACGTTGGGATTTACTCAATCAACAGAAATGCCGCGCTCGCGTAGCGCTCGGATGGCTACACCCCAGGGATCCAGGGCGCAGCTGGATTTGTGCTCGACCCACTCAGATGGCTTGCCACCATGGCCATTTCGTCGGCGCTTACGTTGATTAGGCTTGAGATAGACGGCTTTCTTTGGATCTGGTTTATTGGACATGAAATACCTCCTGAAGGCAGACGACGACACCGACCGCTATCCAAGCCGGCCGGTGTCAACAAATTGGAATGAAACTGTCGGAAAGGTTGGCTCCCTCCCGATGAGTCTTACGGCAAGAATCGCACCTTGCGGATTGAGAAACCGGTATGACGAAGGGGCTCATTGCCTATACACACACTAAACTCAAGTCGGAGTTGGCCAGCACGAAACTCGATCCAGGCATCCCGGTGATCCAGGACGTGGCAGTCGTTGATGCCTAGATCGAATGGACTCAGCCGAGCTTCGATAACCGTTTCCTCCGGCCGTGGCATTTCCCGGTAATCCGTTACCCGGTCGCTGAGGAGCAACCGGTACAAGAAATCAAACAATATGGCTTTAATTCTTGACATGAGAACCTCTCCTTGAACGCAAAAAGGCCGGGATCCGCTAACGCAGATCCCGGCCGGAACCGATAACGATGAACAGCTATGCACTTTTATCTTGTGACTGCAACCAGGCGGCTGCGGCCTTGACCACATCCCCATGACAGGGCCCTGGCTTGCACCAACATACCAGAATAGATGCTTCGTCTATGGCCTGCAGAGCCTCCAGAACAGCTTGATCGCCGCTCTGGATACGCTCCCACAGCCAGCGACGATAGTGGGGGATCGTCCGGCCGCGGTCATGGCCACGAACTCGGAACGGATTGGCCAGGGGTGATTGTGGCAGACCGGCGGCCCCTTCGGATTCGCTCAGAGCCTGCCCTGAGCTTGCCGATGGGACAAGCCTGTTCTGCCGGCCGATATACAGCCAGCGATCACCAAAGGCCTGGTTCAACCCGTCTATGGAGCGATAGTGTCTGAAATTGACAATCTCACACACCTGCCACCTCCATTTGACTCAACCGGTTAGTCGCCTCGGCATAAGCCAGTCGATCGGCTCGTTCATTCATAGCATGCCCCGAATGACCATTGACTTTCTCGACCTGAACCTCGTGCTGACTTGCCAATTGATACAGCTCCTGGACCAAGTCCAAGTTTGCCTTGGCCCGGCCGCCACCCTGACTCCGCTTGGCGCAAGCTTTCAACAACGTGGCCACATATTGACTGTCCGTGACGACCACGACCTGGCAGCGGCGCTTGAGAGCCTTCAGTCCGGAGATGACGGCCGAAAGCTCCATGCGATTATTGGTGGTGCTGTCTTCTCCACCGACTATCTCCCGCTCATGGAGCCCGTATTGCATGACGGCCGCGTATCCCCCTGGCCCCGGATTCCCTCTGCAGCTCCCGTCCACATAAAGATAAACCTGAATTGACATGAGACAGACCTCCTTTGGCTGATAAAGATGACGGTGAAATACATAGGGACGGTCACGAACGAAGCAACAACCGGCCCTTTTCTCGCCAAGCCCACAGCCGTAGGCTGTCCTGACTTAGAATTACTCAGATGCTGCTCAGTTTGGCGCCACTTTGATGGAGGGATGTGTTGCGTCAATAGAAAATGTTACCGAGACGGTATTCGTTGCGTCATAATAGATATTACCGATTCAGTCGCCAGAGACGGGCCAGCTGGTGTTGCTATACGGCCGGCGCAGGGTGGGGAAGACGGAGCTGCTGCAAAACTGGGCAAAGAATAGTGGCCTTCGTTTCACTTATTGGGCGGCCGATAAAGAGCCGGACCCATTGCAGCGCCGCAGCTTCATGGCGAGCATGATGGATATCCCTGAAGAAGAGGCCGCTGTCTTCAATAGTTGGCCGGCGCTCTGGCGCTGGCTTGCCCCTCGACTGGCGGCCAAGAACGAGAGACAAATCCTTATCCTGGACGAGCTACCTTATGCATCTGAAGCGGATCCTGCCCTGCTATCTGCTCTCCAGCACGCCTGGGACCAACATTTGCAGCAGTCGAACATTATCCTTGTGATTTGCGGTTCGCAGGTGAAGACCATGGAAGCGATCCTGCAACACCAGTCGCCATTATTCGGCCGCTTCACCGGGCAGTGGCACTTGCAGCCGTTGCCTTTTTCTAGCTTGGGTGAGTTCTTCCCTGAATGGTCGGCCGAGGAACGCGTAGCCCTGTACGCCATCGCCGGCGGTGTGCCGGCCTATTTTCGTTGGCTCGATCCCGACCTTGGCCTGGTTGAGAATATCCGTCAGGTGATCTTGTCGCCGGGCAGCATGTTCATGGCCGAGCCAGAACTGCTGCTTTACGATGAGCTGCGCGACCTGCAGACTTACCTGGCCGTGCTTAGGGCTATCAGCAACGGCCATCACACCCTGAGCGACATCAGCCAAGCCTGCCTCATCGGCTCTACCAACCTGACCTTTTACCTGACGCGTTTGCAGGAGTTGAAGTTAGTGGAGCGCCGCTTACCGGCGACGCTGACAACAGCTCAAAAGCGACGCTCTAAAAAGGGACGGTACCATCTCAGCGACCCGTTCTTCCGCTTCTACTTCCGCTTCTTGCTGCCGCACCAGAGATCTCTCATGCCGGTTGAAGAGACGGTAAGCCACATTCAGAATGAGCTGCGGTCATATGTTGGCCTGGCCGTTGAGCGACTGGCCCAACAATGGATCGTGCAACAGGCTGGCGCCGGTGCCCTGCCGATTTCACCCGAAGCAGTGGGCAGTCACTGGAGCCGACGCGTGCAAATAGATGTTGTGGCCATCAACTGGCAAACTCGGGATATCTTGCTGGGAGAATGTAAATGGGGGCAGCGCCCGGTTGACCATCAGGTAGTACGAGAGCTGATCGAGCACAAAGGACCACGCCTCCAGCGCGACTTACTGCAGGAGAGTGGGGGCTGGACTTACCACTATGCTCTATTCTCGCGATCGGGTTTTAACGATGCGGCCGCGGAGGAGTTATCGTCTAAAGGAGGGCTGCTGGTTGACCTACACTCCTTGGACAGTGTTTTGGCAGAGATTTAGCCTTACCTTTCGTGGAGCCCAGAACGAACCATCTTAGAGGGGGTTTAGTTTGTAAATCCCTTTGCCCCGAGTTTTATATAAATGGCACGATGCGATTTCATGTCAACATCGGTGATTTGAGGGTGATTCCCTCTGGGGTTTCGTCGCTTCGCGCCATTTCAGCGCTTCGTATCTTATTTACTAACATTGACCCATGTTTGTTCCTGGACAATAATATCTCTAAATGGAGCCTCATCGACCTGTACATCCACCTAAATCCGCTCAAGTATGCCTGGAAGCATTAGCCGCTCAAGGGTTGGGTAATAGAAATTCCCTTGGCGGCGCCTTCGGCTTAATGCATTATTTTGAATATCGTCTTACAAGCGATCTCGTCCCCTGGTGGCAGCCAAATATCACATATAGTGAACGGCAGAAAGTCGTTACCGCGCTGGAAAAGACGCTGCGAGCATTTGGCCCTGTAAAAACTCGGGCCTGGGGTGATGTCGTAAGTATTGAACTTAAATCTGAAGGGAAGCAAGTGTTCAGTTTTCAGATCGCTCAACGATCTGCGCAATTGGAGCCGGCTGTGCCTTCGCCCTGGAAGGATGTCTTACTTGACAGCTTTGATGATCTGGTAGCCAATAAAATGGTGGCCCTGGTGGAGCGTGGCGCACCCTGCGATTTTTTGGACATTTACCAGATCTGTTACGAATCTTTAGCAACAGCCCTGCGATGTTGGCAGCTATGGTGTAGACGCCAGGAGCTGGCCAATAGCGACACCGATCTGGCAAGGGCGCGCTTAGCCGTACTAACGCATATGGCTCGGATAGAACAGCACCGGCCATTGGACAGCGTTGCCGACGACAACGCCCGTGCTGAGGCCAAACGGGTGCGCATGTGGTTCAAGGAGGAATTTGTTAATGTCCTCTCCTAACGCAGAACACGATTGGCTAGATGGCGCGCTTTACCCTGACCGAGAACCACCTGAGCAGCTTGCCACCCTGGAAGAGCGCATTGATTTTCTTGCCCGGCTATGCTCGTCCTGGGATTTTGGCATATTGCCAGAACAGAAGACGGTAGATGAGATCCGCCGTCATGAATGGCGTGAGGTAGTTGATCTGTGCCGTTTGTTGACTTCTCCGACCTATCACATGCTTCGAGAGTGGCATGAGTTAAAACGTCTACCCTACTTGGGTCAGCAACTCGCCTATATCCGCGACGATCCTTGCCTGGACCGTATCTAGATAGCTCTGTTCAGCCACATTCAGAATGAGTTGCGGTCGTTTGATGGCCTGGCCTTTGAGCGACTAGCTCATCAATGGCTCGTGAAACAGGCTCGCGCCGGCAGCCTGCCGTTTTCACCCGAAGTGGTGGGCAGCCACTGGAGCCGACGCGTGCAAATAGACGTTGTAGCCATCAACTGGCAGACTCGGAATATCTTGCTGGGAGAATGTAAATGGGGGCAACGGCAGGTTGACCGCCTGGTGGCCCGAGACCTTATTGAGCGCGAAGGGCCACGGGTGCGGCGGCGACCTTCCGCAGGAGAACAGGGGCTGGACCTACCACTATGCTCTCTTTTCGCGATCGGGTTTTAGCGATGCGGCCACGGAAGAGATGTCAGCTAGAGGAGGGCTGCTAGTTGACCTACAGTCTTTGGACAATGTTTTGGTAGAGACTTAGCATTACCTTTCGTGGAGCCCAGAACAAGCCACGATAATTCGTGAAGCAAACGTATCCGATGCGGCCGCCATCGCTCTCGTCCGTGTGGAAAGCTGGCGAAGCACCTATGCTGCATCATCCCAGACGATACCCTGGCCAACCTGTCGTATGAGGAGCGAAGGCAAATGTGGCATGGCGCCATAGCGGACACGACAAATCGTCGGTTCGTATGGGTTGTTGAAACCCCCGAAGGCGAAATCATTGGGTTTGCGGCTGCAGGCCCATAACGCAGTGGTGAATACCCATTCGAACGGGAACTCTTTGCTGTCTATCTGTTTCAAGACTGTCAGAGTAGGGGGATCGGTCGAGATCTCGTCACAGCAATTGTTCAGCGGCTTTTAGAGGTGGGCATGAATTCGATGATGGTTTGAGTTCTGGCTGAGAATTCAGCTTCTGGGTTTTAGGCGGCGTTCGGAGGCTCCCAAGAACACGAGAAAGAAATTATTATTGGCGAAGCTGTGCTCAAAGAAGTTGACTTTAGCTGGCAGGCTCTCAAAGTACGAAAGCCCCGCACAGGCTAACGGCCGATCCTGTTCTCAGCTACCAGTTGATTCATCAAGCATCTCTGGTTCCAGAAGGGTAGGGGCCGTCTAGAGATACGATGAGCCTTTGTTGATGATCTTGCGTTAGGGAATGCTGCTGGATCAGGATATCGATCTCGAAAGCAATTGGCTGCCAGCAGCTCTGCGGCCGTGGTTTGCCAAACGCCCGTAGATTGGATGAGCGACCATAGCGGCCGAACGCGATGACTTTGAACCAACAAGTAACATCGCCAGGCTGCTGCGAGACCACTGCCCGGGCTCGACCCGTACGCAATCCATGATGGTTTGCTGAATCGGTGTCAATTTATATCGGTTAATGCCTTGCAACAGACGTTGTTCCTCATCGGGCTATTCTCGTTAAGCAATGGCATCAAAATGCTCTTACCTATTTATATAGGTGCGAATACGCTGTCGCTTGCAACACGGCTGGACAAACAAGGTTGCGCCATGCGGTACTATTGCGGCCGCTTGCAGCAGTTATCTATTTGCTGTTTGAGCCACGTTAGTAACCATGCGTTATGTTGCCCGCTATTGACTATTCCTGCGCTCCAGTTCATGAAGCCTGCGATGGCCTTGCAGTCAGTATGGAAATTGTTGCGGTCAGTAGCAAAAGACCTGCTCTGACCTTGCGGCCGTTGTGCAATTTTGTGTTGCGAAAGTCTGATGGATTGAACGGCCGATGACTGGTTTCACCATAACTAGCTAAAACGTCTAATTGGGCGAGCATTGTTTTCTGACAGATTTTCGGCCGATAAAAGCGCGACTGTTCCTTGACCGCTCCTAATTACCTATCAGAGCAAACGTATTAAGAGTCGATCGTTGTCGGACACAAGAAGTTGATTCGATCGGGGACATAAACCATATGATAAACATTCATCCTATTCTTGACCTTGTCACGATGAACACTCCACGCCCCCCTTTTTACCTATTCTTTCTCGCCAGCAGACCCTGATTTCCTTAAACCCCTCGAAGCCTGTCCGCCGGCCGATTGAGGCCGTTTTCAGGAGGTCAGTGAGTACTGTGTCAGGGCCCTTTTCCAGTAAAAGCCAGAAAGGATCTCTTGGAAAGGATGCTTAGAAAAGGACCTTAGGGAAAGGAGGCTATGGAAAGGACCCTTAGTGCTGAAATAGTTGGCGTTTGTGCAGACCTCACGAAAATCGAGAAATTGGCCGGATCCTGGCGCCGTGAGAGCTTCGAAGAGCGGATAATTCTTTGGAAACGGCCGTTTTTAAGCGAAAAGCCTCTTCGCGAAGTGCTTAAACAGTATCAATGGAGGAAACAGCGCAATCCAAGCAAGATCAGCAAGATATAACCTGGGGTATGGCACTGAATCAACGTCTGTGCCAACATGCAAAGATTGGCAGGCCTGGACAAATCTCAATCAGCGCGAAAGGTGGGAAAAGGCAGGACTTATTATCTGGGATGCAGATGCTCAACAAATAACCAGGCTGAGTGACGGACAATCACTTGGCCTCCTCGAATGTCTTCGCGGCAGTTGGGAATGGAGGCAGCAGGGGCGCGTCGTTGGGACGCCTGCATGGCGTATCTCGGTTGACGATCCTGAAAGCAAAGGAGAACCAGTTCTTACCAAAGAGACCCTCCTGCGCCCTGATCGCACCCAGGTGCTTTATGTCTTTTTGGTGCAGGAAGAGGAAACCCTGTTGCAAATTCAAGCCGTGGAGGAAGAGGAGAAAGCCCACATTCTGGCGGGGAGGGGATACGATATCATTCCTAGTTTGGGGGGGAGGTACACATCGTTTATTATGAGATCCTTCCATGTACCCTAGGGAGTAACGATAGCATTGCTCGTATGTTGGGAGCATCGACTTAGCCTTTGAAAACCGGGTGGATATTGTCCTTGTTTTCGAGTCCCTGTGGGCGATATTGTCAATTATCGGTATCGATTCCTGCCTGCAAATTGCCAAATATCTGTTTGCAGACTCCCCACATAATCATGCCAAATAATACCCATTATCTTGTAAGTGAAGGCTGAAATAGCCTGAAATCGATGCCAAATTATTGGTCTAAGCCTGGAAAAACTAACCAGATAACCATTATTTGATCGAATCCATCACTCAATGCACTGAAAAATACAATAGCCAAAGATCGAAGAAGCAGATCATATCAGGCCGATTCATCATTTTAGTATAAATAAACGCTAATGGCGGAGTTATCTATACTTTGAATAAGTAGACGAGTTTATTTGACTTCTCAGAGCTCCGGGGGAGAAAGCGGATTTGTGATTCAGAATAGCGGCGCCCACCCCTGATAATTCAACTCTATAACTCGCAAAACCGGTGGAACCGGAGACTTCGACCACCTTAACAGAATGACAGTCTACAAAAACGAACGTTTTTCTTGACAATCAGCAGGATCCATGTCCGTGACGTCAGCGGTTCGAGTCCGTTCGCGCCCACTTTCTCCAGCCCTGGTCTAGTGACCAGGGTGCTTTTGTTTATTGAGTCAGGCTTATCCTTGCGATCACGAGAATCAGGGACCTCACGGATCGGAAAATTTCATAGCTTCAAAAAAGGAACCATCTCTATTCCAGCAATTTCCGATTTGCGGCTGGCTGTGCAATCCTGGAGATCGTACCCTGTGACGATGAGATCTGCTTCAACACCATACCGAGGGATATGATTCATTAACTCGCTATGATCTTAAGATGAGATTACCAATAATGGTGGAAACCTTTCCAACTATCCAGACTAAACCAAATCGGTCAGTTGCAAAAGGCCGAAGGATGATGAAAGTCACTACTCTTGCCTGAGCATTAGCACTAACCCCAGCGAGGTCCACACAATAGAATTACATTTTCGTGTCATAAAAGTCAATGCTGTAAGACTTATGAAGAGTCGTCGATCAAATCGTTCGGTCAGATACAGATAGTGGGTTGCACTACACTTAGCATCGCTAACATTTCAAGGGCTGATGACGCGAATAGTCGCTAGCTCTGCAGATGCTCGCCATAGTGACTGGTTGTGAAGTAGGCCGACAAGCTCCCTTATGGGCCACGCCGGCTTCTATTCTGTTGGGCACCCTTTGATTGACCATCTGTCTGCCGCTCAGGAAATGGTAGCAGGCAAAATGAAACGATCCCTGGAGATGCTGGACATTTTAACAAAGCGATGATCACAAACACTAGAAAAAGAGAAAGCAGAAGTATGCTTGCCGTCCAAGTTGGTCTAGGTATGAACATACTGCTCGCAATATTAAAGACCAGCGTGGGAATTCTTGGCCATAGCCCAGCGCTGCTCGCGGACGGAATCAACTCAACTTCAGATGTCGCCTATTATCTGGTTGTTGCTGTGTTCATGAAAAAAGCCGGAAAACCACCTGACCATGAACATCCTTATGGTCACCTCCAGATGGAGAGCATTGCGGCGTTGATCGTAGGATCATTCGTGATAACAGCAGCTGTTGCCATTTTCTGGAACTCGATAAACAGTATTTATGACCTGTGGACAGGAGAGAGCAGTTTCACCGGAGCAAGTCAGGTCGCCCTTTGGGTGGCTATTTTCACAGTTATCGTAAAACTGGGCTTGACGCATTTCACGAGTCGGACTGGGAAAGAGACAAGTAATGCAGCAGTTATGGCATTGGCCTATGATCACCGCAACGATCTCTTTTCAGCAATCGCTGCCACAGCTGGAATCTTGCTGGGCCGCATGGGAAATTTATGGGTGGATCCTTTGGCTGGCGCTATTGTCGCCGTGTTCGTCTTGCGAACTGGCGTGACGATCATCCGGGAGTCGTCGCAGGATCTAATGGATACCATCCCTGGCAAGACGCTGGCCGATCGAATTACCAATTTGGTTCGGTCAATTCCTGGCGTTGAACAAGTTGAGGAGATTCACGCCCACCGGTTCGGCCCGTACTTAGTGGTAAACGTGACAATTGGCATTGACGGGAACATACGCGTCGCCGAAGGAGATTTCATTGCCTGTGAAGTCGAGCAGGTGCTCTACAAGGAAATCAATCTATTGCGCCGCGTCTACGTTCACTACCACCCTTCTCAAATCGCGAGTGATCAGCCAAGCCTCATTTGCGAGCCACACGGACAACATTTGCATAGAGAAGTCGTCCGCTGATCAGTCCTAAGGGACAGGATGATCGGGTTTCACGCGTATAGGGCAATCGCCTGGTGAGAATAAACAAGAGCCGCCTATCGAGGGAGGCGGCTCTTTGTTTCGTTACGCCTGGAGCTTAGGGGCGGCTATGGTTCAACGACAAACCAGACATCATTAACTTCATGCCCAGTAGTGTCGCCAGGCGCTTCGTCGTTGACCCAGAAGTATAAGGGCATACCGTTATAGGTAACCTGAAGCGTTCCGTCATCTCGTTCGGAGACGCCCAGTTCGCCAGAGACGCCAGCACCCGGGACCGGCACCTCACCCATCTGCACCAACAAAGGAGGCCAATTAGTAGCACACTGGTCGTAACAATTGCTGATTCCCTCATCATCCATGGTAAAGAGATACAGTGTCATGCCGTCAGCTCCAATTAGGAAATCACCTAATTCATCGGAATTACCCAAGCGGACGGTGTAGGGTGGAACGACGAACCATACATCATTTACCTCATGTCCAGTGGTGTCACCGGGCGCCTTATCGTTGACCCAATAGTACAACGGCATTTCCTGATAGGTAACCTGGATGGTGCCGTCATTTCGCTCTGTAGTGCGCAATTGGCCGACAACACCTGCATTACCGCGGGGTATTTCACCTTCTTCAACCAACAACGGTGGCCAATTGGTCGCGCACTGATCGTAACAGTTGCTTATGCCAGGCTCGTCAGGATTGAAGCGGTAAAGTGTAAGGCCGTTTGGACCAACAAGGAAGCGCCCTAGTTCTTCGTTGCCGCCCAGAAATACATGGGTCGTTGGGTAGGCAACGGCCCAAACATTGTTTACATTGTGGCCGGTGGTGTCGCCCGGAGACTCATCGTTCACCCAATAGTAGAGGGGCCAATCGTTGTAAGTCACCATTAGCGTGCCATCCTCACGTTCCGTGGTTCCCAGCTCGCCTGGAATGCCATCGCCGGCCTTCAATTCGGCGCCTTCTTCAACCAACAAAGGCGGCCAGGCAACAGCGCAACGGTCATAGCAATTGCTGGTACCGGGTACGTCGATGGCAAAGGTGTAGAGAGTCATGCCGGCTGAATCAGTCAAATAGGGGCCCAGCTCTTCACTTTCGCCCAGCAAGACGGTGCTCGCGGCTGGCAGACCCCCGGTGATTGTAAAGGGAGGCGTTACAACATTGCCTTCGGCATCGGTGGCCGGCACGTCATCACCACCAGGGAATTCAAATTCGCCTTCACTGCCAGCATCAACGTGCAGCATGGCATAAAGCGTCTCGGTGACCTCTATCGGATCAACTTCCACGACGACCTCGCTATTGATGCCGGTAGCGACCGGAGCCGCGCCCAAGATTGGACCCGGTTTGCCATCGGCCTGGGCATGGATGACCATCCAGCCCGGGCCGGCCGATCTGATCTCTGCGATAGTCACAGTTCCGGTATCACCCAACTCCTGATCCGCCACTGACACACTGTTGCCAAAGCTCAAGCTAAAGGGAGGTGTGACCACGTTTCCCTCGGCATCCGTGGCCGGCACGTCATCACCGCCCGGGAATTCAAATTCGCCAGCGATACTAGCGTCCACATGTAGCATGGCAAACAATGTTTCGGTGATATCGGCCGGATTAAGCTCGACCACCACGTTGCTATTCTCACCGGATTTCACGGGAGCCGTTCCCAAGATAGGGCCGGGTTTACCATCAGCCTCGGCGTGGATAACCATCCAACCATTGGTATCGGCGATGACGCTGGCGATGGTCACCGTGTTGCCTGAGCCAAGCGTCTGATCTTCAACCAGGACGGTGTTGGTGATAACAACCTCTTCTTCATGTTCGTGTTCTGCTTCTTCCTCATCATGCTCGTGTTCAGCCTCGGCCGGAACCTCCGTTGGCTCTGAGGTTGGCGAAGGAGCAACCTCGCCACTACACGCGGCTAACAAGAGGGATAGGACAAGAAAGATGCTGGGGTAAATGAGGGTGCTTTGACTAAGTTTCACGATTTGTTCTCTCCTTCTGTGCGTGAACGGATTCTTGTGCCCAGCCAGAGTGGCTAATAGGCGCGGTCAGCCATATTTACGCACAACATTCAAGATTGGATGAGAATTGGTTCGAATGAAACCTAGGATTTGGCGAAACTTCCCAAGAAGTGGGAAGATAGGTTACAAATTATACCCGAGCACACGCTCGCCAGTTGGCCCAGGACTGCCCCCCGCCGGTTCAATGGTAATACCAAAAGCACCATAGTTCTGGAGTGGGTCAGCCGACTCAATCTGCTTACCACGATAACCGTCGTTATCTACAGAAAAGACACCACCGCTGATGCGTTCACCGTCCTCTATTAACCACAATTGGTATTGTTCTTTGGACCCGAGTTGTGGAAGCCCATCAACGATCAGCGTCCCATTGAGACCGTCGGCACTAATGTAGATGATGCCTCTTGCTTCTGGAGCGATCTCCGTGGCGGTCAACCTAACACGTCGCCAGGCATTGGGATCAGGCGCTGTTAACTGCTGCCACAAAATCACATTGCTAACCACAAGCCCGATAACGATCAGCACAGCGACAGGTCGCCATCGAGGCCCTCTAAAAAAAGATTCCAGCGCCTCGCTTATCCGCTGCCCAAACCTTGGCTCCTGAACCACCGGAATAGGGGGAGCGACGGATTCAGATGCGGGTTCATGATCTATATTAGCCATCAAGCGCCCTTTTAGCGCTGAAGAAGGTTGAGCGTCAGGGGTGCCTAGCGGCAGCACGTCAACAACAGCTTCGTATGCGTCCAGTTCTGCCCGGCAAATTTCGCAGGCCGGCAGATGACGGTCTACGAGCTCAGTATCATCAGGATCCAAGCTGTTCAGAGCATAAGCGGCTATTAGCGCTAGAATTTCTTCGTGTTCAACCTCAGACATTATTCATTCCAATAACATTGGTAATCATTCAAATATACGTATGGTCGGTCGGCCTGGATGTAATCCATTACTTCTTACTCATCCACCAACAGCGCGCGGAGCTTCTGCATACCTGATCGAATACGCGCCTTGGCAGTACCCAGCGGCAGTTCGAGCTCTTGGGCAATTTCCGAGTGACTGTAGCCCTTGAAGTAGGCCAGTGCCAGCACCTCCTGCTGCTTCTCTGGCAGACTGGCTATTGCCTCTCGTACCAGTGTAATCTGCATAGCAATATGCGTGGCTGATTCCGGACTCGCACTCTCATCTACAGGTTCTCTTGGTGCGTTTGCCCAGCCAACGCTGTGTTTCATAGGTCGTACATTTTCCCGTCTCAACACGTCGATACTTCGATTTCTCGTCATTCGCGTCAACCAGGTGCTGACGCCAGCCCTCTCTGAGCGATATGTGTGGGCTTTATCCCAAACCCGACTGAAAACATCCAGTGTGATCTCCTCGGCATCTTCTGGCATACCGACGACATTGATGGCAATGCTGTAGACAAGGCGGTGATAGCGATCATAGAGCTCCCCGAGCGCAGCCTCATCTTTCTGAGTTATAAGTTCTATTAGGGCTGGGTCTTTTAACTGCTGCATCTTAGCTGTGGTCTGCATTAGCAAATGAGTTCAAAGATCGGAATGTATTGTATAGAGGAGTCACCTCTATAACCAGGGCCAAAGTAGAAATTGCATGCGACCAGCGAAGCAGGAAGCCAAGTGCTAGCGCATCCAAAAATTACGTGATTGCGTATGTTCCCAATGACATTTGTTAGGTTGTGTCGGTAATTTTGTAACCATATTGGGTGGCTACTCGTCTAAAGATAAGTAGAAACGATGTTCGATGAACAAGAATTACTAGCTGCCCTGCGTCGCCATGATAGCGATGCCTTTACCATCCTGTTTGAGACGTATTCCGACAAGATATACAGGTTGGCTGTTGGCCTGTTAGAGAATGAGCTCGAGGCTGAGGGCATTGTACAGGAAACATTCTTGCGTTTTTTTGAACGCATTGACCAGTTTGAAGGGCGTTCGAAAGTTAGCACCTGGCTTTATCGTGTAGCCTACAATGCTTCCATGGACTATCTGCGGCGGGATAAGCCGCACCTATCCATTGAATTGGCCGATGAGGACGATGCTCTACCAATGCCTGCGATATTCTCCGATTGGAGCCAATGGCCGGAAGGCTTGTTGAGCGACGCCGAGGTGACTGCCGAATTAGACAAGGCTATCGCGGCGCTACCGGAGAAGTACCGGGCTATTTTCCTGTTGAGGGAGATTGAAGGATTGTCTACTAGAGAAACAGCCCATGTGACAGAAATATCTATCAGCGCGGTAAAGGTGCGTCTACATCGGGCTCGCCTGATTCTGCGGGAGCGATTGGCCGAATCATTTTCCGCCCGCATCGGCGATTATGCCGGGCATGGTTAAAATGAACATGTCAGACCAGTGGTCCGGGAATGAATAATGAATATGGAAGACAGCGATGAAATGTGAAGAGCTCTTACAATATCTATCTGACTACATCGACCAGGAATTGGACGAAGAATTGGCAGCAGAAGCCCAAGAACATCTGGCTACGTGCCATAACTGCCGGGTGTTGCTCGATACGACACAGCAGACGATCTTCCTGTTCCGCGAGCAGGGTAAGCGCACCATTCCAGCAGAGCGGCGACAGCGTTTGTTTGGCCAGCTTCAGGCTGCGTTCTTAAGCGAGAAGGATGAAGGATGAATACAAACCCCAAATTGGGGCATCGCGGTGAATGGTACGTAGCCATTCAGATTCTACTATTCGTGCTGATATTATTTACTCCACTTTTCAGACAAAAACTGATTGAATGGCCAAGGCCTTGGGATATGATCGGCCTCGGGCTTGGCGTCGTGCTGGGCCTGATCGGCACCCTCACAGTACTAGCTGGCATCCGAAGCCTTGGTCGCAATTTGACAGCTGTCCCCTATCCGAAAGAAAATGCTGTCCTGGTGGAAAGTGGCGCTTATCGATTTGTCCGACATCCCATATACAGTGGTATCATCCTGGGCTCATTCGGCTGGGCACTTTTGAACAATGACTTGCTGACCTTAATGCTGGCTTTCATGATCTTCGTCTTCTTCGATATAAAATCCCGCCGTGAAGAGCAGTGGCTCAGCGAGAAATTCGCCGGCTACATTGCCTATCAGGCCCGTGTCCGCAAACTGATCCCATTAATTTATTGAGATCATCCCTTTACTGTAACCTTTTCGATCCTTCTCCGTCCAAAGAGCAAACAGGCGGAAAAGAGGGCGAAATGGAGAAAGCTAAAACGAAGCTTCTCAAACTAACAGTTGTCTGTTTGATCTGTATAGGCCTCGTTTCCGGACTGGCAATCTTAATTCAATCCCTTAACGGATAATAACTCTCAAATGGAGGAACGTTATGACCAAGAATATGGGAACCGTCGATCGAATCATTCGCTTCATTTTCGCTGTCGCCGTGGCAGTGCTTTACTTTACCGGCATTATCTCAGGAACGCTGGCCATCATTCTAGGCATTTTGGCGGCCGTCTTCCTAATAACGAGCATAGTTGGCTTTTGCCCTTTGTACGCGCCGTTTAAACTTTCTACGATCAAGAAATCCTAGAATTGGTGACATAGCAGCGTCGAAACGAGCGACCAAAGTGAGAGGCTGAGTATCGCGCAAGCATAGAGCCCTAGGACGAATTTACATATAGAAATGGGACCAGTATCGGTATTTCTGATAATTATTGTGGTCATTGCCGGGTCATCAATTGTACTCCTGCATTGGCGATATCACCCAAAACAAACACAGCTAGATGCGTTTGATACTTTGAAAAATCGGTTGGGCAGAGGAACTCCGATACTGGTTCAATTTCATGCTCCCTTTTGAACAGCTTGCTTGGCGGCTGACTCCATCGTGAATGGAATTGACAATCAAGCTGGTGACAAGGTGGAGATAATTCGCCTTGATCTAATTTCGACAGTCGGCCGGCAAACAGCTCGTGAATTTGGAGTAGCTATAGTTCCATTCACCTTAGTGTTCGATGGCAGCGGCAAGGTTGTCCACAGACGGAAAGGTCTGCCAGACGCGCAGACAATCGTCGAGACAATACAGAAGCTTTAAGAAGATTGCTGGCGATTTGGCGGAAACAGGGATGTCAGAAAATCCTCATCCTTCACGCAGTCGTCCATCTGACAGTCCATGCTTTTGGGCCAGCAATGCAGCCTGAACTCGACTGCGCACATGCAGTTTCTGCAGCACGTTGGTCATGTAGTGCTTAATGGTCTTCTCAGCCAGATGCAAGCGTTCGCCAATCTCTCGATTGGTCAGGCCTTCGGCCACTAGTTCCAGGATCTGCTTTTCCCTCTGAGTCAGTGCCTCAAGCGGGTCTGGTGGATGATGATTCGAAAGCTCCAGCAGCAGTTCAGAGGCCAGCGCTGGAGAGACAAATACATCTCCGCCGTACACTAAACGAATGACCTGAGCAAGCTCACGTCCTGACACCCCCTTAAGCACATAGCCGCGGGCACCAGCCTTGAAGGCGTCCATCAGGTCATCTTCATGTTCTGAAACGGTGAGCATAATTATGTGAGTGGCAGGACAGGCGATGGCAATTTCGGCCGCAGCCGTCAACCCATCCTTGTCAGGCATAGTTATGTCCAACAAGGCAACGTCAGGCAGGAGCTCCCGAGCCAAACTCAGTGCTTCAGACCCAGTGCCGGCCTGTCCGATAATCTCAATATCCTGCTCCTGTGTCAGTGAGTTAACAACCCCTTCGCGGAATAAGGGATGGTCGTCGGCAATTAAGATCCTAATTGGTTCACTCATGGCCAACCTTTGTTTCAACAGGCGGGATGTACCCGTCCGGCGTGATCTCCAAAGGGATCGTTACTTGGACGATTGTACCTTTACCTGGTGCTGAATCCACAGCAAAGGTACCGCTTAGCAGCTCCACCCGCTCCCGCATACCAATCAGCCCAAGATTGCCATCTTGGGCAGTGGTTTGTGGATTGAATCCTTTCCCTGTATCAGATACTTGGGCAACTATAGAACCATTTGATTGCTTTACAGTGACCGACTGTTCCGCTCCACCAGAATGAACATAACCATTCATCAATGACTCCTGCAGAACTCTGTAGAGGGTGATCTTAAGGGAAACTGGAGCATCTACAGGCAAGTCTTCCAGCTCTAGCGTGACACTCTGGCCTGATTTGCGTTGGTAGCTGCGCAAAGCCCGGCGCACAACCTCTTCTGGAGATAGATGGGTCAGTTCTGGTAGGCGCAACCCTGCCGAAATGGCGCGCAGATCTTTCAGAGCAGAGGTTACAGAATTGTCAATAATCTGAATGTTGTCAAGCTGGGCCTTTAGGCCGGGAGCTTTATGGTTGCTGGTGGCGCAGAACTCTGCCATTGGCTCAATTCGCATTAATGCCAACGCCAGATCCTGGCCTGGGCCATCATGCAGGTCAGCCGAAATCCGTCGCAGAAACCGTTCATTTAGCGCCGTTGTGCGGCCAGCTGCCCGACGCAGTTTGCGATTTAGCTTGCGATTCTTGGTCAGCAAATCTTGCACTTGAGCCAGCTTCTCCTCCAAGGCCTCTTGTTGAAGCAAGATGGTGTTGCTGGCTCGACCGACCAGACCTGCTAATAGTAAATACATGGCCAATGTTGCCGCGCCAACCACGAACCAACTGCGCAGCTGCGCTGTTCTGATCTCCGTCATCAGATCATCAGGTAACTGGTAAAACTCCGAAACAGCAATGATATCCTCAGTTCCCACGGCCCGTACTGGCGCATAGGTTTCGATGAGCCTAACCCAACTTCGTCTCTCATACTCGTTTTCTGGGTCATTCAGGTCACTAACAAGGGTGGAGACGTCACCATTAAGAGCATCGCCTAGATCATCGCCGATGCCATAGTTGCGTCCGATTTGCTCCGGCGCAGCATTGTAGAGAATTTCCCCCTCGGTTGACCAGACCTTGTAGGATACGATTTGCTGGCCCAATGAAGTCTCAGTCAGAAGACGATCCAGTTCGACCAGGTCGTTTGATGACAGGTTGCTGCTGTCCTGCAATGATTGAAGGTGAGGTGAAACGAAGCTATCAACGTACAATGCGGTGATCGCTGCTGTCCGGTTGAGCACGCTCTGCTCGATCTGCCGGCTAATCCACGTGCCGATTGCAAGCATGCCCGCCACCAATATCACCAGGCTGATAAGAAGAAACTGCCGGGCAAGTGAAAACTTAGTAAAAGCAAACATATCCTGTCCTTGACCTCAGAAAAAGTATAACTTTCCTCGTCTGTTCCAATCTATAGGCGATCGGCTATGTTTTTTCAGACCTTGGTCTGATCTATTTCCCGACCGATGCCCATTGGCAAGACTCTAGTATACAGAAAATAATGAAGTAGCTATCAATTTGGATAGTCACAATTAGTAAAAGGAGCAGACAATGAAAAAGACATTCCTTATTATTAGTATAATCCTGGTTGCCGGCCTGGTACTTGTGGCATGCGGAACCGACTCCGGCTCCGTCGCCCTGGAGCCAAACGAAGTGGTTTTTGATGTTAACGTCATAGAAATAAAGGGTGCAACTGATGGCATAGATGCGCCTTCTGTCGATCCGGCGTCACTTTCATCAGGATACAAGTTTAGCCCACCTGGCGAGTACGATTCCGAGAATCCTGAAAAGTGGCAGGTGTCCAGCTATATGTTTAGCCCGGCTGCTTTCGTCGTAGGGCAAGGTGATGAGGTAACATTGCGGACTTTTGTCCTCAACGGAGACAACCATGTTACATGGCTTGAAGCGCCCGATGGCTCGCGCGTTCCGGGAACTGAAGTGACCATGAATCGCGGACGCCAATATGACGTGTCGTTCACGGCGGATGAGTCCGGCTACTACACATGGAAATGCGCTGATCACAACCCAACCATGAGCGCCCAGATTCTGTCCTTACCTACAGAGGCCTCCTAGGCTGGCCACATTCAGCATTTATGATTCAGGCATCTGTCATTGGGGATGATAGATGCCTCATCTATTGTGATCTGGAATGGTATTCCTATGCATCCGAGACGGTTTATCCTTTACTCCCTAACTCTATTGTCGTTGCAGCTGTGGGTGTTCCTCCCGGTGTCACCTATCGCTGCTCACCAAGAGCTCGAGCGTGCTGAACCCGAGTTCGATGCAGTCCTGAACATTCCGCCGCTTTTCGTCAAGCTATGGTTCAGAGGCGCTTTAGACAGCTTTGAGAGCACCCTGGCTGTATATGATGCGCGCGATCGACAAGTCGATTTAGGCGACGCCGGTATTGGTCACGAAGATCGCCGCCTGCTGTATGTAAGCTTGCCGGATGACCTGCCACCTGGCAAATATACGATTCGCTGGTCGGCTGTCGACGACGAGGATGCTCATCCGGTCCAGGGAGAGTATACAATCACTATTGCCGGTATCTCTGAAGCACCACCCGGAAGCAAACCGGTCGCTATATTGGGCGTTGGAGCGATCATCTTAGCCGGTGGAACCGGAATCTGGGCTTGGGCCAGGCGAAAAAAGAAAATCAGCTAGATGCGACCGTCAAGGGTTATTCCCTTTATTGGGCTTTTTTTCCTTTGGCTGGTCTGGGTTAACCCGGTTGCCGCCCACGCTGACCTCGTCTGGTCAGACCCAGTCGATGGTGGATCATACAGTGAGGGCTCCCTATCGCAAATTTCGCTTAAATTCGATGAGACGCTGGAGCAGTCCTTCAGTGATATTGAAGTTTACAACAGTCGTCTGGATCGGGTGGACATAGGTCAATTGCATATTGATGCCAGCGATCAAAGTGTGATTTGGAAAGCTCTCGCTGATCTACCGGAAGGAGATTATTCTGTACTTTGGAATGTGGTCTCTACCGCCGACGGCCATAAAACCACTGGCCTCTTTCAGTTCCGAGTTGGAGACCCTGAAGGCGCCCCTTTCTTCACACCGATAAGTGCAGAATCGGTCTCTGCCAATCTGCCTCTGGCGTGGGAGGTTATTATTCGGTGGCTTCTATTTGCCGCTGTTTTCGCGGCCTTCGGCGGCCTGTTTTTCTCCTTTATCGTTGTCCGGTCGAATGGAAGCTATGGGGTAGGAGAATCCTTCGAAAAGACTTTCTTTCGACAAACCTCGCGGTTAGTTGCAGGAGCGATCGTCCTCTGGCTGATCGCCAACGTCATGCTCCTCTTCTGGCAATCGGCGGTCGTGGGACGCGGCAGCCCGGGCGAAGCCTTAAGACAAGGCGTTCCGCTGGCATTGCTTCAAACCCGGTTTGGTTTGATCTGGGTTCTGCGGCAGGTTGTTGCCCTGGGCTTATTGATCCTCTGTCGGCAGGCGCCTGCCGGAGGGTCAAGGGTTAAGATTGTATTGGCCGCAATCATGGTGGGCACCATCAGCTTATTTTCACACGGCGCCGCAAATGCGCTGTGGCCTAATCTTGCTGTGCTGATTGATTGGTCTCACCTCATGGCCAACGCTGTATGGCTTGGTGGCCTGATAACCTTGGCGTTTGTCTATATCCCGATCTGGCGACGGTCCGCTACTCATAAGGGCGAACTTTTTAAGGTAGCAGGACGATTCTCCAAATTCGCTGTTATCGCTGTAGTGATTTCTGTTGTTACCGGAGTTTTTGCGGCCACGATCCACTTTTTGGAGCCTGCCGATATCCATGGTACGGACTATGGCCGAAGCCTGTTGGTGAAACTGGCTTTAGTAGGCATGGCCCTGCTGCTTGGATTGGCCAATCACCGATCTCTTAGGAACAAATCATTCAATCTAGCTAAGGGCATCACCTGGGAGACAGTGTTGGGTGTCATGATACTTCTGGCAGCAGCCGCGATTACAGCTTTACCAACACCGGCCCCTCAAGTCCTCGCGGTTGATGACATTCCATTCGATGGCCAACTCCATCAAATATCACTGCCAGAAGAGAATCTGCAGGCCTTTGTTTCTCTGGCGCCCAGCTATGTGGGCTGGAACCGAACAATGGTGGTGATTCAGGACGGTGAAGGCCTGCCAATTTCCAGAGCTGAGAGTGTGAGAGTGCGCTACAGTTTGCCGGAAGTAGACGCACGAACCAATTGGCGAGTGATGGCTCCCTCAGAAAATGGGCTGTATGTAGCCGAAGGACAAGACATGGTGCTGGTCGGTGACTGGCAGGTGGAGGTAGACGTACGCCGCCAAGGTCAGCCAGACACTCGCTTTCAATTGGACTGGCCACTTTCAATACCACCCACCATGAAAGTGAATCCGAGCCAACCTCGCTGGGTAAATTGGCTGTCGCTTGGGCTAGTAGGCCTAGTCGTCATTGTCCTGATTTTTAGAGCTATCAAAATCTACCAGCTGAAAAGGAGCGAGACGCGGGTCGCCGTGAGCCCAGGGAGTAATTGACATGCTTAACAAACACAAAGGAGCATACGCTCGAGAATGGATGATTCTCGAACAGAAGATATGCCACAACGAGCAAAAATATGGGCATGATAACCAGGTCATAACGGAGTGCCTGGACAAATTTGGAGATCTGCTAGACAACATGCTCAATGATCACTGGATTGACATCGCCTTCTTTAAAAGGGCGCTGCTGATTTGGGAGAAGTATCGAGGCTCGTTTCATCCGGAAACAGCTGAGATCCTTAATAACATGGGTTATCTCAGCAAGCGCTCGGGCGAACTGACCGCCGCCCAAGCATACTATGAACGGGCGTTAGCGATCTGGGAAACAGTTTTCGGTTTGGAACACCCAGATGTAGCGGCCGCCCTCAACAACCTTGGCGCGCTGCTGCGCGCGATGGGAAACACAACCGGCGCAAAACTGTATTATTCGCAGGCATTGGAAATCTGGGAGAAGGCGTCGGGAACTGTTCATCCGCACACCGCATCCGCTCTAAACAACTTGGGGGTTGTTTATAAGGAACTGGGCGAGTTTACTAAATCAGAACAGTATATGGAACGTGCCTTGGTCATTTGGCAGGATTGTCTAGGGATGGAACATCCAGAAGTAGCGGCCGGCTGGAACAATCTAGGTGACTTGAGACGGTGCATGGGCGATTTATCTGGTGCACAATTCTGTTTTGAGCGCGCTTTGGACATCCAAAGTGGGTGGTTGAACGAAAACCATCCTGAAAAAGCGACAACTCTCAATAACCTTGGTGCATTACTTTGTACAATGGAGGCGCCAGAACAAGCCAAAAAACATCTGGACCAGGCCTTAGTGATCCGGAATACGGTGCTGGGCACTGCTCACCCAGAGACAGCACACACGCTAAGGAACTTGGGGTGGTGGCATAAGACTACCGGCGAAATGGAAGTGGCCTTCGAATATCTCAGCGAGGCATTAGGTATCTTTACACGGATTTACGGCCCTGAGCATATAGAAACTGCGCGAAGCCATCGTGATCTGGCATTGTTGCACTGTTATCTAGGTAAGTTGCCCGAAGCAGAATATCATTTGAACCAGGCCGAACCGGTATTTTGCTGTTTCCTTGGCTTCGATCATGCGGAGACACGCGCACTGCGACAGACGGTTCAAACAACGCTGCGCCCGGCGCTGTAGCGTTCGACCAGCGACATCTAGCCCGGTAAATGAAATCGCCTTAGCCCACCCAGTAGCCATTGGCATACAGAGCCGTGAATATGGCCAGGAGCACCAGCGAAGTGGTCGTGATGAGTTTGTCGATCCATGGCCGGTCACCCCATTTAGCCAGGATGATGAACGCTGGAAACAGGACCCACATGTAGCGGCGCTGGCTCATCAACAGGCCGGAGCTAATCGAGAGTAGCACGCCCAAGGTGACGAAGGCGCCTTCACTCCACCGTTTTTGGTAGAAAAGGACCAGTCCCAGGATGAGGAACAGCACGACAAAGGCGAAATCGAGCCAATCATTAAAATGAACACGCCCGGCCAGCAACGCCGAGCCCCAGCCGCCAGCCGGGCTCTGCAACAGGCCCGCAATCAGCTCCAACGGTGACTGCGGCTCTCTTGCCCAAGCGGCCGCGCCATGAACGAAAGCCAATGGATCGCCAAAAGCGCGCCAGAGAAAGGCCATGAAGGCCAGCGTGCCCAGCGGAACGGCCGCAGGAGCGGCCAAGGCCACAGGTGAAGGGCGCCGGCCGCCAGACATAGCCCGGCGCTGCTGCCACCATTCCACCAATAGCATGACTGCGATGATAAGACCCATAAGCCGGGTCATGGACCCAGCAATGCCTAGTAGAGCGGCAATCTCCCAGTAGCCGCGCCGGGCGAAGTAGAGCGCCCCGATTGCGAACAGGAGAAACAGTGATTCTGTATATACGGCTATGCCGAAGAACGCGGCCGGAAAGATCAAGAAGTACCAGGTAGTCCTTTCTGCTAATCGTCGGTCTCGGCTTTCAACCACCAACCGGTAGAGGAGGACTGAAGCGAGCAATAAGGCGATGTTGCTGATTAGAATGCCGGCTACAAGCGGATCGCCTGTAAACGGTGTCAGCGCTCGCATCATCAACGGCAAGAGTGGAAAGAAGGCTACCGATGGCAGATCGACACCTTCATACATGTACCCTTCCTCGGCGATGCTCACATAAAAACCTGTATCCCAGCGACTACCAAATACATCTAGCAAGAGGTTGTCAGTACCGCGCAGATGATAAGGTGGCGGAGATGTCGACTCGGCCAGTAGAGGCACAGCCAGGTAGGCAACCAATATGATACCTGCACGGGTGATAGTGAATAACAATAGTGGTAACCACAGCCATCGGGTTGCACGCACTTGCGTTACTATTTTCAAGTCGCGGCCGAACTTCAACCGGTTTCGTATCTGTTCTCGGGTTTCCAGAGCGATGCTCATGAAACACCTCCTGGTTCCAGCATTGCCGGAGGTAGTTTCTAGCGGCGGATCAAGGGCAAGAAAATGGGCTGACCAACATAAATGGTTGGCCCATCAAATCCTGGAGGGAGCGTAACTATTTCTTCCTCGTCTACCAACTCAATGCTTTCTGTTGCCGAAGCATTGCTGTTGACTTCCATGGTGACGTTATATTGGCCCGAGGTGGCAGCTGTCGTATTAAGAATGAAATCGGCCTTGCCCTTATCATCTGTCATCATCTGTCCCGACGCACGGCCATTAACAAAGATGGTCGCCAGGCTGTCCGGCGGGTAATCGCTGCCGGTAAAAGCGAAAAGACTACCTGGCGCGCCGCTGTCTTCGTTGACCGACAAATCGGGCGAATAGACGCCGGCCAATAGTTCCCAGCCGATGGCCCCGACCGGAAGATCGAGGAAAGGGATCATAGCCGCGCCCGAAAAGAGGATGACTAACGTTATGGACAGGCGGACAATGTGCTCTCTATTTAAACGGTTCATGATAATACTCCTTAATAATGACGATGGTCTGTAAGTCTACGGTTGACGTTGCCGACCGCGGCCTAATCGCGACCGCCAGGCACGGCATCCAGAGGTTCCAACAGGTATAACGAGCCAACCGGGCTGGCTCTGGCGATGCTCAGCAATTCAACGGAAGGGTTATTGATATAGATCGGCCGTCGTCCAAGCTCGCTTCGTATGAGTTGGTTCATGTCTGGACCGCTGATCAGGAAGCGATTGATAATGGTCACATCCGGGCGCTGCCCTTCTACCAGCTGCAAATATTGCAGACCAGGCGCCGTTTCCCACCAGCCAAAGATCAGGGCATTATCTTGCGCCTGGTTCAGAATCGCTTCGCTTTGCTGGCGCGTACTCCAGTCGGTGGAAAGGTCGACCCGCGACCAATTCCAAACAAGGGCCGAGAGGACAGCGCCGGTCAACAGACCGTAGATAACCTTCTTAGTCCAGGCCTGTGAAGTTGCCTGGCCAACCCAGTCAATAAGCATCTGGTAGCCAGCGCCCAAGCAGATGGCCCAGACTACATAAGCGGGCAGGAACATGGTTGCTTTGTCAATTACCCGGTAATTTATATAGAAAATGGTGTTAGACAGGAACAGCAGCAATAACGCACCCCCCAGCGGTCGGTCGTCTCGAATCAGGCGCACAAGGCCAAGGATGGCCGGCACGATGCCAATGGCGAAGAAAGCAGCCCATAACTCCCGGCCGAAATCGGTAACTTGCGGCCACAGTTCAACTAGGCGATAAGCAAACATCTGTCCTGCGAAACTTTTGCCGGTAACCAGCCACCAGATGCCCTTGATGTTACCCAAGTTGACGGGTATAAAGGAACCAGAAGCGTCGTAGTGTCCGGCGTAGTTGAAGGCCGGTAGAGCAGCAAAGCGCAAAGGCAAGACGAGGAAGATAGCGGCACCTCCAGCAAGGCCCAGCACAACGGCCAACCAGACCCGCGCTTTCAGAACTTCCCGGGGATGCACGCTAAGGACAAAGAAGATGTATCCTGGTAGGAGGAGGATGGTGGCTGCATGGTTGCCCATACTGAGCATGGCCAGCAGAATAGGCCAGGCTAGCCGCCGTGGACTCGGATCTTCGGCCCAGCGAACCAGTAATAGAATAGTTCCAGCCATAAGGGCTGTGTGCAATGTGTAAACTTCTGCGATAAGCGATAGCGCCCAGTAATATGGGGCCGTTGCCAGCAAGCCGAGCGCACCTAGTCGTGCCCAGGAGCCGACTTTCAACCGGCGCAGAATCTGATCTAGTAGAAATATGGTGGTCGCGCCACAGACCGCCGAAAAGAGGTTCAGCCGGTAGCCCACATCGCCGACCGGTAGCCAGGAGAATAACTTGCCTAGCACCAGGTATAGTGGGTAACCGGTCGCTCTCACGATTCCGTTGGTAGCCACAGCCGTGGTCAATTCGGCGCTATCTAAGTTGTAGATGGTTGGCGCTAGGGTAAGTGCGTAGACCATTAGGGGTATGCAAAGGGAAGCAAGGGCAATGGGATCAAGTATAGTTTTCGGCCAGCGCCAGTTAACTGGAAACAGGCGTGGCAACCGGTAACCATGCAAATGGTCTACCATCCGTTTTCCTCCAAATTCTGTGTGCTTGAGGTGAAATCGTTACACTTCTATATATATAGTTGCCAAAGGCACCAAAAAGTAACGGTTCGGGCAACTTCTGATTCGTGTCTCTTTGCAAATAAATATACGTAACAAAGTAGCCGAACGGATGGGTTCAATGAGAATGCAGCGCCAACTGAAAAAAGGACCTCCAGGACTAATCCTAGAGGTCGAAAAACAACTTGAAAGACGATTTGTTACGGCTTTTGAATCCTGAGACTGGTACCGTTGCTGTCCCCTTCTAGATCGTGGTTGGCTGATGGGCTGCAAGTAAACTCGCCATGGCTGATACTTTCGACTTCGAAGGTATAACTCTTCTTGCGAAGCCCAGTGACGGTTGCCTGCATGTGCCAGGCGTGCCATTGCGCCCGTGGTACAGGTGCCACCATTGCCCAGGACCACAGCCTCGTCGACGGTGTAATGGTCGTCATTTTCGACCTTGACGGTAACTACGGCCATCCAGGTTCGTCCTTGGCTGATGCTGGTTCCATCCAAATCACCGATGTATATGCTGGTAGTTCCACCGCCGTTGTCTACGGTTACGAATATACTATTTGTGGTCCTGTCGCCGGCGCTGTCGGTGGCCCGGGCATTGATCGTATGACTGTCGTTGTGTCCCAGGCCGCCTCATAACGACCAGATGTACTATTGTACGTTGCCTCTTGCCAGTTCCCGCCGCCCACGTTCCATTCCACCGTTAACGATCCGGCCGCATCTTCGGCGTCGCTGGCATCGATTTGAACCCCAACCAGGCCGGAAATGGTCTCGCCGTCAGCCGGGCTGAAGATACTCACGCTGCGTGATGTATTGGGTGGATCACCAACTATAATGCTGTTGCTGAGCAAGCTGTTTACGGCATCAAAAATATTGCCGGCCTTGGTAATATTGTTAACCGACAGCGTGTAGGTGCCATCGCCATCGCTATAAAGGGTACCTTGCATAATTACGCAGAAATGCGCAATAGGAGCATCTCAGAAACGACTGCGAATATCAGCTAAGGCGGCTATCCGCAGTGAACCACCCAGGCTCTTTCCAAGCGCATTCTCTCCTGACTAACGGCTTCCCCACTCTGTTCCAAGCAAAAAGAATCAAAAATATTATTGGGGCTTGACCTTCCAGCAGCTGGAAGGTTTATAATACTCTACGCGAGGTGAAATATGCGTATTAAACAATTCGCCCACTTGACCAACTTATCATCCAAAACCATTCGTTACTATGAGGACATCGGTGTATTGCCGCCTCCCCATCGATTGGAAAATGGTTATCGAGATTATGATGAAACGGACGTAGATAGGGTTCGGTTTGTGGCCGGCGCTCGCAGCCTGGATTTTTCTCTTGATGACATTCAAGAGATTCTCGCCCTGCGTGAACAGCGAGAAGCTCCCTGTCGCGTTGTATTGGATTTATTAGTGGAAAAGGCCGATGAGATTAGCCGACGTATTGCTGAGCTACAACGTATGGAAGCTGAGCTGCGCGAGCTACATCGCCTGGGCCTTACTTTCCCGACCGATGATGTAGATGGCAAGAATTGCGTTTGCCATCTGGTTAGCGAACACCCTGCAACAACCATGAACTGAAGTAGACATCTTTGGAATTCAATATAGTTACCCGAACTAACCTGACCTGCCCAGAATGTGGCTTTGTTGACGAACTGGATATCCCTCTGGATTCCTGACTGGTTTTCCATACGTGTGCCAGTTGTGGTACCAAACTTCGGCCGTTACCCGGCGATTGCTGCGTTTTCTGCTCCTTTGGAGCCCATCACTGTGTAAGTAAGCAGCGAGCTGCATTAGCAAAGGATTGAGAAGATTAGCGAGGTGGAGAAATATGACTTAACCGTTATCGGCGCGGGGCAAGGTGGATTGCCGGCAGCCGCTCTTGCTGTCCGTCTTGGAGCAAACGTCGCCCTGATCGAGATGTATGAAGTAGGCCGCACCTGAATCAATGAGGGGTGTATCCCCACCAAGACCTTGTTAAGGTCTGCTGAAGTCATGCATCTCATCCGCAACCGGGCTTATGAATTTGGCGTGCGAGGTATTGATCCGGCTAAGCTGACACTGGCAGAAGAAATGTATTGCAAGCAGAATTCAGGTGAAAAACGATGTGGTCGTCAGGTAGCTTAATGCAGGAACCATTCTCGCGCAGCATGTGTTGAAAATGGGCTGGCAACTGGTTGAATAGTGGGTATGCTGCCAACAGGTTTTTGACAGCATCGTTATCGAGCATGGTATCGTTCAATATCTCGAAGGTGCTGTTTCATTGAACGGTTCTCCGGATGCCTTATGGTTAGCTGCATGGGTATCTAATAACAAAGTTGTCCAACGATTGAAAAAGTAACGGTGAAACAACTCATTTTCATCTCAGTTGGTTGCTTATGTTGTTACAACGATATGCGTACCGGCTCGGTTTAGATTGCCCCCGCTTTAGCAATAGCCTCGATTTAGCATGGGTTGAATCGCAATTGCTTGTTCTTTATGAAATATGGGAGGGTAGTTCTCAGACCGGATACTTGACTGAACAGATGAGCCGGGAGAAAGATCTACCTGATAGGGCTGCCAACTGTGGATAATGCTATCGTCGGATAAGGCCAGGCGATACAAGTAAGCCATGCCTAAAAATTGGCGAGAAAGGATTTGGCTATTATGGTCATCTCCAGTCGTTAAGGCAACATGATTCGGCCGTAGGGCTACTTCCAGCGGTGTGCCGGCCGGGAGCGTGGTGGGCAGGTCCAAGGAGCCGAGAGGTGTGTAGATGCCGCTTCTGGTGACCACGCCGGGAATGAAGTCAGTCTGGCCCATGAAGGCGGCAACAAAGCGTGTCCGCGGTTGTAGGTAGATCTCTTCCGGTGTTCCCACCTGTTCAATGCGGCCGTTGCGCATAACGGCGATCAGGTCGCCAAAGAACAATGCCTCTTCCTGGTCATGAGTGACAAAAATAGTCGTAGTCTCACTCTGGCGCAGCAAATCGCGTACCTCAGACCTTACCTCGACTCGTAGAGCCGCATCTAGGTTAGAAAATGGTTCGTCCAGGAGTAGTGCACGGGGTTCTGGTGCAAGGGCTCGGGCTAAGGCCACTCGTTGCTGCTGACCGCCAGACAATTCATGTGGCATGCGATCACCTGCTGCTGTTAAACCTACGAAATCGAGCATCTCTTCGATCCGGGCTTGTTTGCCAGTCCGACCAGAGCGAGCGGTTATGCCAAAGCCCACATTTTCAGCTACGCTCAGGTGCGGAAAGATGGCGTAATCCTGGAAAACCATGCCGATTCGACGTTGTTCTGGCGGCCGGTGTTGGTCTCGTCCGGCAACTCCTTCATCACCAATCTCGATCCGCCCCCCGTCCAGCCGTTCAAAGCCAGCGACCAAACGTAGGACGGTTGTTTTACCACAACCACTAGGACCAAGAAGGGTTATGATCTTACCTGCTGGCACGCTCAATGATACGCCTTCGACGGCCGGTACGTCTTTGAAGTACTTGGTAATGTCGTGGCAATTGATGGTAGTGGGGATCGTCATTTCGATACCGCCGTGAACGCAGATACCGTCAGCGATAGCGCCGTCATTTCTGACCATCTCGCAAAGTCAGAAAGGCCAGTGGAATGGCAGAAACAAGAAGCAGAGCTAGCGTTGGCAGGGCTGCTCGAGCGAAGAAGGCCTCGCCGATATTGGACCAGACTTTTCCGGCCAAGGTATCGAAGCCCAGAGGGCTGAGGATCAAAGTCGCCGGTAGTTCCTTCATTGCAGTCAGGCAAACTAGCAAGCCGGCGCCGGCCAAGCCTGGTCGGATAAGTGGCAAGGTAATTTTTCGCAAGACGGACAGAGGGTGAAGACCTAAGCTACGGCCAACATCCTCCAGAGCGGGAGGTACTTGCAGCAAACTGGCGCGTTGGGCACCTATAGCTTGGGGAATAAAAAGGATCACGTACGCTGCCAGTAACATGGGCAGGGTCTGGTAGAGTGATGGTAAGGTGTGGATGCCAAAGAAGACTAATGCCAAGGCGACGACGATGCCGGGTAGAGCAAAACCGGCATAGGATACACGCTCAAAGAAGCGACTAAGATTGCTCGGTCGCCTAACTACCAAGATGACGATGGGCAGGGCCAACAATACCGTCAAGAACGCTGCTGCCAGAGAAGCGGAAGCCGTGTACCAAGCCGGTTCTAGCAAGCTGAAAAGAGAAACCAGATTGTTGCCCATGGCCCCTATCTGACTCTCAGCCATTTGGCTCCGCCAGCCCCGCCACAACCAATATAACAGGACGAACACTGGCAATCCCAGGCCCGCCGTGACGACTGCCCCAGTGAAAGCAAGGGCCGGAGCCTTCCATCTGCCCAATTGCGTTGGCAATAGGCGGCGTGGGGAGCCGGCCGATAGGCGACTGTAGCGCGCCGGACCGCGGCTGCGCTGCTCCAGATACAGTATCGCTGAAGTCAGAACAACCAGAACAACCGCATAGATGGAGGCCATTTCCAGTTGGTAGCTCAAGTAGCGATTGTAGATGATGCGAGTAAAGGAATTGTACTGAAGTAATGTTACCGCGCCGAAGTCACGGAGGACATAGAGGATCACCAACAGTGCTCCAGCCAGGACTGCTGGCCTCAAATGTGGTAGGGTTACCCGCCAGAAAGCCTGCCGGGAAGTAAGACCCAGGATGCGAGCGGCTTCGATGAGCGATGGGTCCAAGCTTTGAATCGCCCCGCGCACCGTTAGCAATATATAGGGATATGTGATGAGCGTCAGAACCAAAAATGCGCCTGGAAAGCCGTAGACATTGGGCAAACGCTCTACGCCAAGGACCGGTTCCAGAAATTGTTGCACGAGTCCCTTTGGGCTGAGCAAGGAAACATGGATGAACGCCATGACGTAACTAGGCAGAATCAAAGGCAAGGCAACCAACACACCCCATAGGCGTCGGCCGGGCAAATCTGTGACGGTGGTTAGCCAGGCCAGTGGGATAGCCAGGGCTGTCGCTCCACCGGTTACCGCAACAGCAAGAAGCAATGTGTTGCCCAATATCTGTAAGGTGCGTGGGCTGAAAAGCGCTTCGGCCGCCTCCTGTCCTGCCTCCAAGCCCCGGATGCCCAGATAAAGCGGAACTATGAGGATTAAAGACGTGACCGCACCAGCGACCAGGATCAGTACGAAGTGCCATGAGCTCGCAACAGAAATGGCCCTGCACCAAAAGTGTCGCCGGTTTCGCAGGATAGCCTGCGGCTGACTGACGGTTTCTATCGAATTAACTGGTTCAAAAGTGGTGCCATTACGGATGGACATGATCGCTCAGTCGATTATTCCTAAATCGAGCAACATTTCTTGAGTGCCAACCAGATCGGACAGTTGCGCCAGATCAATATCGATAGCCATTGCATCCAGCTCGGTTAATGGTGGCAATCCGGCTACCGTTGTCACCCCTTCCACTACAGGATATTCGACTGTCTGAGACGCAAAGTACTGTTGCCCTGGTATTGAGAGTAAGAAATCCAAAAATTTCTGCGCATTTTCCGGATTGGCAGCCGTTTCTAAAATGCCGGCGCCCGAAACCATAATAAGACTTCCTGGACCTCCGCCAGGTAAGAAGTAGTTACGAGCAGCAAAATCCTCGCCATCTTCAGCCAAAAAACGGTAAAGATAGTAATGGTTGACCAACCCGGCATCGATTTCACCCGCACTGGCGGCGGCGACAATAGGCGTATTGCTGTCGTATGCGATCGGTTCGTTAGCTTGGATGCCTTCCAGCCACTCTGCGGTTTTGTCGTCTCCCCAGACGGCGCGAATGGCAGTGACCATGGCCTGGAAAGAGCCGTTGGTCGGTGCCCAGCCAAGACGCCCCTTCCATTCAGGGGCCGTGAAGCCCCACAAATCTTCAGGCAACTGAGTCTCTGGGTCGGTAATGACCTCGGTGTTGTACACTACGGTACGCGCCCGTCCAGAGATACCAATCCACTCACCGGATGGCGAAGTGAAGCGCTCTGGCACAACCGCTAAAGTGGTTGCCGGTAATTTTGAGAGTAGACCAACTGCCTGGACGGCTCCTAGACCACCAGGGTCTTGTGCATAAAAAACATCGGCTGGGCTATTCTCACCCTCTTCTAGCAAAACGCCAGCCAATTCGGCTGTGCCGCCATAGCGCACTTCAATGTTAATTCCTGTGGCTTGCTGAAATTGGTCGAAAATAGGCTTTACTAGGCTTTCCTTGCGTCCAGAATAGACTACTAAGCGAGTCGAGGTAGCACTTTCGTCTGTTGTTTCAAAATCGCCCGGAGTAACGTCAACGGACCCCCGGCAAGAAACCAGAACAAGAGATGCCAAAACTATTCCAAGTCCGAAAAGAAACAAGACCAAGTGGCTCCCCCGCATAACATTCCCGAAAGCCCCAAACATCCCAGCGTGAATGATACTCAAATATGTGTTCACCAAGACTTAACTCACACCTCTCGATCTTTCTTTAACATTGACAAGAATATGATTTGCTACGGTTTCAGACAGATGGATCCGATCCGCGTCTACTTGCAGCAACATGGCTCCGTCAACTCCTTTGGCCACAGGGTACACTTCCAAGCCTGGGCCAAGGCCTACCGAACTTAGAAAATCCCAAGTTGCTTGGTCCGCTTCTATTCGCATGATCTCTCCCCGTTCGCCAACCGCCAGATTCGTTATTGGGAGGAAAATCTCAAGATCCACATCTCCTTCGATCTCGGGGATCGGTAAACCTTTCGGGGTGAAAGAAGGGTGGTCAAGAAATCTGGCCAATCGGCAAGTAACGCCTTTTGGCGTAATGTGCTCTAAGCGGCATGCTAGGGCATCGGCGTCACTAGGTGGAAGCTCCAAATACTCGACCAGGAAGACTTCCCATAAGCGCCTGTCTCGCAAGACTTGTAGAGCGACCGCTTGTCCTTCTTGAGTCAGCTGCACCCCTTTGTATGGAATGTACTCCACATATCCTTCTTCTGACAGTTTGTGTACCATTTGGTTGGCAGAGACCGGTTGGATAGCCAGCTCGCCCGCCAATCGGGAAATGGATACTGGCTCATCCACGCCCCGCTCTACCAGCTGGGCGATAGTAATCAGGTACATTTCTTCGCTTTCACTAATTGCAACCATGTTATGGTCAATCATAAATATTCCCGAGTATAATTTATGGTTTGCCTAAGAATAATAGCCATCAAGTTGATTTCCAGCATCTGACAAATGTCATCTATCAACTAGATGAATGTCACGGGTATGTGAGGATAGGCTTCCCACTATGCGTTTCGAAGACCGCGCGGTCCCGGCGAAAGCGCAGGTCTCTCCTGTTGCGACTTGTCAGCTTCGGGAAATGTGACCAGGAGCCAATGTTAGCGTACTGTCGATACTACCCGGCACCTTTATCTTATATTCTAGCTCAACAAATGCGGTGACAAATCCAACTAACGCCATCATACGTACATATACCGTAATGAAACACCAACGCTATTTCATAACACAATATAGGAAACTAATAATCAGAAACAACAATTCTTAGGAGGAATCCAAGATGCTACTCGCTAAGAAGAACATCACTCTACGCTTGTTTACTGGCTTTTTGCTCACAGTTACGTTGCTTGCCTTGGCAGCCTGTTCTACAGTTTCTACAGATGTTGATCACGATGAAGCGAGGGAGGAAGCAGACCACGAGGAATCCGAGCACAATTCGCACCACGAAGATGCGGAGCCTGAGCATGCGCATGATGCCCGCATTCCAAATGAAGGTGTGTCGATTCGCATCTTGGACCCAGAGGATGGCGTCTCTTATGCTGAGGGGGATGAGGTGATGGTCGAAGTGGACGTAACTGGTTTCGCTCTCGGCGAGGATGGCAAGCATTGGCACATCTATGTTGACGGCACCTCGTGGGCAATGGTCGTGGGCGGTCAGACAACAGAAATCCTGAGTGGGTTGGAGCCTGGTGAGAGGAAGATCGAGGTCTTTCTGACCGGTGGCGATCACGTGGAACTTCAGGACGGCGATTCCATTAATATCATGATTGATTGACCGGCCGTGGACGATTTTCGTGCTCTATTTGAACCGATTGAAAATGCAGAGGTTATCGAGGTTCCGGGAATAGCCTTGTCACTACAGGGATTGTCGAATCGTGAGGTTGTAATCGCGTTCCCTTCGATGGATTCCTATACATCCATCTTGATACGAGACCCGGATTTTGTCAGGATAGTCAAAGCGTGGTTTGATGACCAATTCGACTACACTACCTAATGATACTTGCCCACACTGCTTTTCCTACTTAAGTACATCCGTATTCGTCCAAATCATCGATGGAAGCTAGATCGCTTAAATAGATGCATGTTGACGTAATGCCACTTATCATAGCATCCAACAGTGAAGCAACGATTACACAAGCCGATCGGTGGAGGAAGATGAAGAAATATTACTGGATTATCTTTCTTGTTCTGGGAATGCTCATTCTACTCTTTGCTGCATACAACGCCTTTTACATTCCTGCGCTTGATCCGGCCGATCCTGATCAAGGCTGGGCATGGCTGACCCGCGACCCAGAAATTATCGAGTACATCAAATATAACTTTCGTTTTCAAGGAATGTGGCAGTTTGCGTACGGACTTCTGGTGATCGCAACGGCCGCAGGTGGTCTGCGCCAGAATCAAAAATGGGCATGGATAGGATTATGGAGCTTACCATTGGTGCTGGCACTCATGGCTTTTATGGCTCCCTGGACATTGCCAGTGTTGCTTGTGCCGATTTTGGTCGCTATTGGCACGCTATTGTTGTCGCGTCCGATTGTATTTAATGATAAGTAACTTGGCCGCTTTTTGATGCGAGGTCATGTTTGCCTAATATGGGAGCTATTATAAGAACTGGTGTCAGTAAACCCCAGCCTGGATCGACAGATCCTATGGAAAAACGCTTGCAATTAGGCCCATTTTGGGGTGATAATTACTTGTGATAAGGTCCGTTAACCCAAGTAATTTGATAGTCATATGAGTCAGTTGCCAGTACCGAAAGAAAACCGAAGATTCGCCGACTTCGAGAGGGAACTCCAGAGGGATCCCCGTCTTAAGTCGGAACACACCGTGCGTGGTTACCGGCGAGATCTTCTGGCCTTCGAAGGATGGCGAGCGGGTCGACCGATGACCAAACTGTTGGTGGAAGAGTACGCTTCTGAGCTGCAAGCACAAGGCAAGTCGCCGAATACGATTAACCGCAACCTGGCGGCCGTGCGCTGGTGGGCGCGCCGCCTGGGCGATCTGGCTTATGAGGTGCCGGAGTTAGATCCTGACCGTCGTAGCGAAATCGTGACGCAGACGGCAAGAGTGGCCAGCATTAAAGATGTGCGCGGCCAGCGGCAGCAAAAAGGACGTCATCTATATTCGGGTGAGCTGAAGGCATTACTTCGGGTTTGTACAGACGATCCAAAACCATCAGGTATCCGCGATGCAGCCATGATGGCCTTAGCCTGGGTGACAGGCGCCAGACGCGCAGAGATTGCCGGGGTAAAGCTATCCGACTACACACCCACCGGTGAAAATGAAGGCGATCTGGTTATCCATGGAAAAGGGGACAAGGTGCGCACGGCCTACATTTTTGACGGTGCGGCCGCAGCGCTGAATGATTGGCTTTTCCTACGAGGTGACAAGCCGGGTCCGATATTCTGCCCTGTGTGGAAGAGTGGAAAGATCCAGGTAGGTCGAGGTATCTCCACCGAGGCAATGGCTCAGATGCTGAAGAAACGCGCCGACCAAGCCGGACTGGATAAGCCCATCACCTGGCATGATTTCCGCAGGACCTTTGCCGGTAACCTACTGGAGGCAGGGCACGATCTAGTTACCGTTCAGAAGTTGATGGGACATGCAACTCCAGTGACTACGAGCCTTTATGATCGGCGAGGAGAAGCCACCAAGCGAAAAGCTGTAAGAAGCTTGCACGTACCATATCAGGCGCACCTGATTAAGCAATCCGACTAATGAACGATCTGATGAGGATGAACAATGATTCCAGATTTTCCAACTCAGAAAGCCAAACTGCAAGATCTATACGCTGCGTTCTTCAAGATGAGATATAGGCATTATCTTGGATTCTGGGCAGCAATTCCGGCACGAACTCACCATTAGGGAGACAGCTGGTCACTACAAAGGACCGACGGCACAGAGGACGTTGGTCAATATCAAGAGGTTTCCAGTTTGGTTACCATATCAATGCAAGAAGCGCCCAGCCTAACGGAGGATGAAGTCAAGAGGCGGTTAGATGATGCCGCACGTAACATGGCTTCTCAGACCTCTGAAGGCTTGTATACATCGCTAAATGAATCTCTGAACAGGCACGGATAAACGATCGATGCAGAGGGTCAACCATTCACAAAAGAATGTGCACATCCGTGAGGTCACAAGTTCAAGTCTTGTCGCGCCCATTGTTTCCCCTTTTGATTGCACGCCAGCCTCAATGTTAAATATTCCCACCAGAGGTGGTGAGGAATGATTCTCGTTCGCCACCACGGTTCATGTCCCAGCGGATGTGAACCGTGCTCCAGCAGGGATCTTTCAAACACATGATTCAGAAAGGGGATGAGACCCTGATCATTTTCCCTCAGCGTCCATGCGCTCAAGGTATAAAAGGCTTATTTGAACATACGCCCAGATGAGAATGAAGATGGTCTTTTTATTGGCCAGCGTGGACCGCTATCAGAGGGGGGAATTCACGCTATAGTGAAGAAGTATGCTTATCAGGCAAGGTTAGAAGAAGTAACTGCGTACACACTGCGACACAGTTTCGCCAAGATTTTGGTTGATGCTAGTACGCCTCTGGATCAGGTCGCTACGCTGTTAGGACATGAGAGTTTGGACGCAACTCGAATCTATACACAACCCAGTCAGCGAGATCTGGAACGGGCTATACGACATGCTGCAGGCGAGATTATTGGTGAAGATGTTTAGTGTTGGGGTAAAGTGCTCTGGTACGGGCTTCCATCCGTGAAGTCAGCGGTTCGGGTCCGTTCGCGCCCACTTCAATGTCCTGAACTGGCAACCAGGATTTTTGTGCCTTGAATCTACCTGAACCGCAAGAGCTATAAGTCCGCTGACCTCCCCTAGCGACACTTCTCTACTCTCCAGTAAAGGCCGAACACTCTAGTCTGGACCAATACTTGCTCATGTGTATGCCTACGAAAGCCCACCATCATGAGAGTTCACCACGCGGTCTGTGGCGTTTTTAATGGCTCTTTTCGGTCACGAAGGGATTACGGGACATCGTCCATTTGACATGATTTCCCTTAGAACCAGAGATTGTCGGTGACGTTACTATTGAGTCAATGGTGGCTTTGCTAATGCTCGCGACTCCGACTAAAATCATCTGCATGAGGTTGGCATGACAGCAGCTGGCGCCCAGACGCCGATCCTAAAAACGAAACTATTCCGTACTCCGCTGCCGAAAGACCATGTGCTTCGGCCGCATCTGCTCGAGCGGCTGCAGCAAGCAAAACAACACCCTCTTACCATTGTCAGCGCCCCCGCCGGCTATGGAAAATCCATTCTTATGAGCAGTTGGTCTGAGCAGTGCGACTGTCACAGTGCCTGGCTATCACTTGATGAGGACGATAACGATCTAGGCTTTTTATTGAGCTACATCCTGGCTTCTCTCAATAGCGCTATTCCCTCGTTTGGCAACGAGCTACAGGTCTTGTTGGATGGTAGCAGATTGCCACCGACGCAGACTTTTGTTGGTATGTTGTTCGAGGAACTCAGCCTGTTAGAAGATGACATCGTTCTCATGATTGACGATTATCGTGTCGTCACCAACGATTCTGTGCACGGGCTCATCGCCGAGTTGATAAATCACCCGCATCCCAAGCTCCATCTCGTGCTAGGCACACGACACGACCCACCACTACCGCTTAACGAGTGGCGTGCTCAGGATAAGCTGCTTGAGTTCCGGTCTGTTGATCTGCGCTTTTCATTAGAAGAGACGAGAACTTTTCTGCAGCAAGCGACAGATGTGCCGCTGGACGAGGAGATGATTGTAGCTCTGAAAGCCAAGACCGAAGGGTGGGCTGCAGGTCTACGCCTGGCGATCCTTACTTTCTCCCGGGTTGAGGAAATTCCGGGTCATATCGACAAGCTAAGCGGCAGCAGCGCGCATATCAGAGATTACCTGGCCTTACAAGTTCTCTCTAATCTGCCAGCCGAAACGCAACTGTTCCTCTTACAGACATCGATCCTCGACCGGCTTTCCGCATCCTTGTGCCAGGCTGTGATTATGCTGGAAGGCCCTATCATAAACGCGCAATCGACATTGCTGGAGTTGGAAGCCGCAAATGTCTTCACGATACCGTTGGACGACTCGCAGCAATGGTTCCGCTATCACCATCTGTTTGACGAGTTCCTGCAAATGCGCCTTCACGAAGGTTATTCATCCGAAATAATCACGGAGCTGCACCGCCGGGCTAGTGACTGGTTTGCGGGGCATGGTTTCATTGAGGAAGCATTGCACCATGCGATGGCCGCTGGTGAAATGGAAACGGCGGTAGAGATCGTTGCCACGAACCGGCATGCGTTGATTGAGATGGAAAGCTACCAGCGCCTGGCGCATTGGCTAGGTATGTTTCCCCCACAAATCATTGAGAGCTCGCCTGATTTGCTACTAATCCAGCAGCGATTTGCCCAAACAGTTCGTTTTGACGTCATTGAAGTGGGCGAACTCGTGGGCAAGGTTGATTCTCTACTTGGGCGTCTGCACTTTGAAGCACAGCGGGCACAACTTCTATCGGCCGAAAATGAGTCTCTGCGTGGCGTGCTCTCTTTCTACTTTGATCCAGATTTGCAGACACCGTTGGCTTGCTTCAGGAACGCCCTGGAGATCATGCCACAACAATGGTATGTTTTGCGAAACTATTGCTGGACATACGGCGCCTTGACGCTGCAAATGATGGGCGATTTCGGCGGAGCTTATGAATGGATTGAACGAGCTCGGCGGGAGGACCTGACGGCAACGGATGAACCCAGGGTGCGCAACACGCTTGCTGAAGCAATCGTACATAGGGTATCTGCCAATCTGACGAGTCTAAAAGATATCTCCGAATTCATGCTAAGGAACACCCTTGAAAGAGACTACTGGGAAACGAGGGGTTGGAGCAACCATATGCTGGCCAGTGTCTATTACGAGCGCAATGATCTGGATAGCGCTCAGCGCCATGCCCAGGAGGTCTTCAATAATCGAGACCATCATCCCACGGCCAATGTCGATAACGATATCATCCTGGTAAAGATCCACCAGGCTAGAGGAAAACCAAACGAAGCCGGCGAGATGCTCAAGGCGTCCTTGGACTATGCAACTGACCAGCGCAGCCCGACCTTCACGCTCATGGCACAATCCTTTCAGGTCGAACTCGCAGTTATGCAGGGTCGGGCGCACGAAGTAACCCATTGGGCAGAGCAGGCTTACGCAAACTTGCGTCTTGCACCAATGCATACATTCTACATTCCACAGTTAACCATACCAAAAGTGCTGCTGGCCACGAGCACACCGGCCGGCCGTAAGATGGCCGCAGACTGCCTTCAGCGAATACACGAATATGTCGAGTCAACGCACAATGTGCGGGTCATGATAGAAGTCTTAGCGCTTGAAGCTCTGCTCCACGCTGCCAACAACGACGAGAAAGCAGCACTGGCAACATTGGAACAGTCATTGACGCTGGCCCGACCTGGGGGTTTTATCCGGCTTTATGCTGATATAGGGCCAGATATGGCCGATTTACTCCGGCGTATGCAATATCAGGAGCCTTTTGTAGAATACATCGCGTCCATCCTCCAGGCATTTGCGTATGCCTCGGACCATGCTGCACAGCCCGAGGAAAAAAAGCAACTGATGGAGCCGCTCACAGACCGCGAGGCAGAGATTTTAGAGTTGCTGGCAAAGCGCTGCAGCAACAAAGAGATCGCCGCTGAGCTTGTCATTTCCCCGGCGACCGTGAAAGGACATACGATTAATCTCTATAAGAAACTCTCCGTTCATAAGAGGCGCGATGCTGTTTGGGCGGCGAGAGCTTTGGGCTTGATCCCATCCTCTTAACTCTCCTTCGAAAATAGGCTCGGCGGTCTCGTAACCATCATTTTCATGCATGGTGTTGAGCGTTAAGGTTCGTGGAGACCTCCAATATAAGCAAGACCCCACTACAACAGGCTGATCACACCCTTTTCGCACCATTTTGGTGCTAACGCTCCCTCACTGCTTGCCCTACTATATTGTAAGGGCAAGTGTGCCAAAATGGGATGTGAAAGTGCGCGAGGTGCATCTACTGCTATATGAGGACTGAAGTATGGAACTAAATCGGCTTGTTCCGATGGATATGCCAGCCGCATATCGCATCTGCATCATAGGTGTTTTAGAAAGTGGTCTTGCAGAACGTTATTGGGGAATGATATCCAGTCCCGTTAAACCAATGGGTGAGCCAGAGCAAACAGTGTTAGTCGGCGAAGTCGCCGACCAGGCGGCCCTGGTTGGTATCTTTAACGCACTCTACAACTCTGGGCACACTGTTGTGTCTGTCGAACGTCTACTTCCCGATGCAGATCCCGATACGGACGACATGAAGGAGGAAGCTTAAGGAAATGACATTGCGTATTTGGTGACCGGGTTGAGTAGTCTTCTACAGTAGTGGCCAAAGGAAATCGTATCTTGATATTAGCAATCAGAAAGAAGGAGGTAGGATGAAAAGCAGAATTACAATCTCAATATTACTGCTCTTGATGTTGGTAGTAACTGGCTGTATCTCCAAATCGCTGGAAGAAGCGCAGGTTGACTTCTGCCAGGCTCTCGCAGCCTATGGTACAGTAGTGGGCGAACTGCAGAATGTCAATGCCAGCACAACCGTTGAAGAGTTGCAGTCGGCGCGTGATGATGTGGCTGATGCCCAGGAGGATGTAAAGGACGCAGCTGGCGACCTGCGCGAGGCGAAGATTCGCGCCGCTGAAGATGCCTGGGATAACACCCAGGAAGCCATCGATGATATTTCCGGCGATGCTACTTTGGGCCAGGCTGCCGCCACCGTTCGGGGGCAGGCATTCTTACTGGCAACCGAGATTGACAAAATCACCAGCGCAACCTGTGATCGTCGTTAGGACGACCAATTTAAGGAAAAGGAGGACCTCCACATGTCTGAAGAAACTACCAACGAAGCATCGGTAGAGGAAAAGAAAGGGGGCTTTAAGTTCCCTACTGCATATACCGTTTTATTCCTTCTACTCATCCTGGTGGTCATAGCCACTTGGTTCATTCCGGCAGGGCAATACGATAAGAACGAAGATGGCGAACCCATCCCCGGCTCTTACCACGAGGTAGAGCAAAATCCGCAAAAAATAATTGCCGACGGGTTGATGGCGCCCGTCAACGGCATGTACGGTCTGGAAGGGGAGGACGGCTCTGTCAGCGTCTACAACGTAGGCGCGCTGTATGGGGCCATTGACGTTGCCTTGTTTGTGCTGGTCATCGGCGGCTTTTTGGGCATGACCATGGCCACAGGCGCCATTGATGCCGGCATAGGCAAAATTACCACGGCCTTGAAAGGACGGGAAAAGTGGATGATTGTCATATTGATGATCGTCTTTGCTCTGGGTGGGACCAGCTACGGTATGGCTGAGGAGTCCCTGGCATTCTACGGATTGATTATCGCCGTCATGATCGCAGCCGGGTATGATGCCCTTACCGGGGTAGCCGTTGTCATGCTCGGAGCCGGTATTGGCGTATTGGCATCGACCGTGAATCCCTTTGCCACTGGTATCGCGTCAGGATTTGCCGGAATCTCCATCGCCGATGGGCTCGTGTCCCGCATCATCATCCTGGTGATAGGAACCATCATAGGGATCGTATTTGTCACGCGATATGCCGACAAGGTTAAGAAGGACCCCAGCAAATCGCTGGTCTACGATAAGAAAGAGGAGAACGAGAAACGGTTCTTGAGAAGTGCTGGGTCGGAGGCGATGCCAGAGTTTGACGGCCGGCGCAAAATCATCCTGGTACTGTTCGCCCTGGCTTTCCTGATCATGATCTACAGCGTCATTCCATGGGAAGATTTGGGGCTGCCATTTCCTACCTGGTGGTGGTGGTTTGGCGAATTTACTGCCCTCTTCTTGGGATTCGCCATCGTCATCGGCCTCGTCGGCGGCTTAGGTGAAGCGGGAATTTCCGAAACATTTATCAACGGTGCCAGAGACATGCTGGGCGTCGCCCTGGTCATTGGGCTGGCCCGGGGCATCAGCGTCATCATGACCAATGGCCTGATCATTGACACCATCTTGTTTTACGCTGAGAGTGCTGTCAGCAACTTGGGAGGTGTGGCCTTCATAAACCTCGTCCATCTGCTCTACCTGCCACTGGGCTTTCTCATTCCATCGTCCTCCGGCCTGGCCACCGTGTCCATGCCCATCATGGCGCCACTGGCAGATTCCGCCAGCGTTGACCGCAGCCTGGTCGTCACTGCCTACCAGTCGGCCAGCGGCTTGCTCAACCTCGTCAATCCGACGTTCGCCGTCGTCATGGGCGGTCTGGCCCTTGGGCGTGTGCGGTTTGACAAGTGGCTGCGCTTTACCCTGCCGGTCCTGATCATCTTGCTCATACTATACGCGCTCGTCTTGAGCATTGGCACCTTCTTCCCCGACAGCGTGATATTCTAGAGTGAGGGAGTCAAAGTTGTAAACAATAACTTCAACCTGCAGCAAGCTCTAAGCCGGTACGGCCTCGCATGGCCTGTGCCTAAGATGTTCTGGTTTTGACAATTGTTATTGAAAAAGGAGATAAAGTAAATGGCTTTCAATTTGCGAAATCGCAGTTTTGTTAAGTTGCTGGACTTCACGCCGGCCGAGATCAAATTCTTGTTGAAGCTGTCGGCGGATCTTAAGGCTGCCAAGTATGGCGGCTACGAGCAACCAAGGCTTTCGGGCAAGAACATTGCCTTGATATTCGAGAAATCCTCCACTCGCACCCGCACCTCTTTTGAAGTGGCGGCATACGACCAAGGGGCCAATGTGACCTACCTGGGGCCGGCTGGCTCCCATATAGGCCATAAAGAGACTATGAAGGACACGGCCCGAGTGCTAGGGCGCACTTACGACGGCATTGAGTATCGCGGCTTCGCCCAGGCCACTGTTGAGACATTGGCCGCTTATGCCGGCGTGCCGGTGTGGAATGGCCTGACCGATGAGTTCCATCCCACCCAGATCCTGGCCGATGTGTTGACCATGACCGAGCACACGTACAAGGATTTACCTGATATAGCTTACTGTTTCATGGGCGATGCTCGCAACAACATGGGCAACTCGCTTATGGTGGGCGGCTGCAAGCTGGGCATGGACGTGCGCTTGTGTGGACCAAAGCATCAATGGCCGGAAGAGGGCTTGGTCGCCCAATGTCGCGAAATAGCGGCCGAGACCGGCGCCCGTCTTACCTTGACCGACGACGTAGCCGAAGGCGTAAAGGACGCTGACTACCTCTATACCGATGTGTGGGTTTCCATGGGTGAACCCGAATCAGTCTGGGAAGAACGGGTCGGTTTATTGAAACCTTATCAAATAAATGCCGAGGCGATGGCCCTTACCGGCAATCCCGATGTCAAGTTTATGCACTGCCTGCCGGCCTTTCACAATCGAGATACAGAAGTCGGCAAAGAGATGTTCCAGAAGTATGGCCTGAATGGAATGGAAGTGACCGAAGAGGTCTTTGAGTCGCCGGCATCTATCGTATTCGATGAAGCCGAGAACCGCATGCACACTATCAAGGCCATTATGGTGTCGACATTAGGTGACTGACTGGATGCTGCCTGGAATTGAATCAAAGAAGAAAGTTAAGTCTGTATTCCCATGGTTGGGTTATAGCGGAAGAGCCCTTAACCCAACCACATTAAGGAGATAACTCATGCGAGTAGTCGTTGCATTAGGCGGCAACGCCTTGCTGAAACGTGGCGAACCGATGACGGCTGAGGTCCAACGCAGCAATGTCAAAGTGGCTGCTAAATCGTTGGCCCCGGTGGCGGAAAAACACCAACTTGTCTTGTCCCACGGGAACGGACCTCAGGTGGGACTTCTGGCGCTTCAAGCCTCAGCTTACAAAGAAGTCGAACCATATCCGCTGGATGTGCTAGGGGCCCAGACAGAAGGGATGATCGGATACCTTATCGAACAGGAGCTGGGCAACTTACTTCCTTTTGAAGTGCCCTTTGCCACCATCCTGACCATGGTCGAAGTGGATCCGGAAGACCCGGCGTTTCAAGATCCAACCAAGTTCGTCGGCCCGGTCTATGACAAAAGCGAAGCGGACAAATTGGCTGAAGAGAAAAACTGGGTATTCAAGCAAGATGGAGATAAGTGGCGGCGAGTCGTACCATCGCCATTGCCCAAACGCATCTTCGAAATGAGGCCGGTTAAATGGCTCCTGGAACATAACACTGTTGTCATCTGCGGTGGCGGCGGTGGCATTCCTACGATGTATGTACCCGGGGAGGACAGGAAGTTGACCGGCGTGGAGGCGGTGATCGATAAAGACCTTGTCAGCGAGCTGCTGGCCCGTGAATTGAAGGCGGATCTGTATATCATGGCGACTGATGTGGATGGGGTATACCTGGATTGGGGCACACCTGCACAAAGGAAGCTGGAACAAATCTCAGCGGCAGAAATGAAAACACATTCTTTTGCGGCCGGTTCTATGGGACCAAAAGTGAGCGCGGCTATCCAATTTGTAGAGAGAACGGGTAAACGGGCGGCTATTGGTTCTTTGGAAGAAATTGAGCAAATTGTAGAGGGTAAAGCCGGCACGAACGTGATTGCCGGATAAGTTCTATGGGTTTCATCGGCACGGTCAACTGACCGGCGATGACAGCCACCATATATATAAGGAGTTGAAAATGAGTGAATTTGGTGTTCATTCTGAGGTAGGCCAGCTACGGAAGGTGATTGTTCACCGGCCGGGGTTGGAGATGCGGCGCTTGACGCCCACGAATGCGGCCGAGTTGCTGTTTGATGATGTGATCTGGTCGCGCAAGGCTCGGCAGGAACATGATGCGTTTGTAGACCTGATGCGTGAAGAGTTTGGTGTCGACGTTATGCGGGTTCACGAACTGTTGCAGGACGTTGTGGATGACCCGGAAGGACGCGCCTATATTCTGGATCGCAAGCTGGTTCCGAATGAGGTAGGGGTAGGCGGTGCCATCGAGCTGCGGGCCTGGATGGGCGAGATGGACTCCTCCAGGCTGGTAGCCCACCTGATTGGCGGCTTGACCGTCCATGAACTTCCTGAAGATTTTCGAACGACTGCCGAAAAAGCCTACCCAGCCACCGATTTCGTTCTGCCGCCACTGCCAAATCAGCTGTTTACGCGCGACAGTTCATGCTGGATTTATGGTGGTGTCACAGTGAATCCCATGTATTGGCCCGCTCGACGCAAGGAGACGCTACATCTGACAGCCATCTACAAATATCACCCTAAATTCAAGGGCGGCGACTTCAACATCTGGTGGGGTGACCCTGATGTGGACCACGGCAGTGCTACACTCGAGGGAGGCGATGTGATGCCAATCGGCAATGGCGTTGCCCTGATTGGAATGGGCGAGCGCACAACCTACCAGGCAGTCAGCCAGGTAGCCCAGCAGTTGTTCAAACACAATGCCGCCGAACGAGTGATAGCGGCCAAAATGCCACCCGACCGGGCCAGCATGCACCTGGACACCATCTTCACCTTCTGCGATCGGGACCTGGTCACGATTTACGAACCAGTCGTCAAAAACATAACGCCGATCAGCTACCGGCCGGGCGACTCGGAGGGATCGCTGAGCGTGACCGTCGAGGAGAAAGGCTGGCTGGACGTGGTGCAAGAAGCCCTCGGCCTGAAGGAGCTAAGGGTCGTGCCTACCGCCGGCGACGAGTTTGAACAGGAACGGGAACAATGGGATGACGGAAACAACGTCGTCGCGCTTCGGCCGGGCGTAGTAGTCGCTTACAACCGCAATGAATGGACCAACGCTCGTCTGCGAAAGGCCGGCATCACCGTGATGGAGATCGATGGCTCCGAACTGGGTCGTGGACGCGGTGGCGGCCACTGCATGACTTGTCCGGTATTGCGAGATCCAGTTTAGGGTTTTGGCTTATCACGTAGTGCGTAGTGTGAACAGACCTACGCACTACTTAACCTTTTGATAAAAAACGGTCGCTATCCAGAGGAGATCTAGCTAACCAGAGGTTATCTATGGAAGAAGAAACGACTAAATCGAGCAGAGAGATCAGGCCACCAACCATGCTTGATGCGCTGATTCCGATTCTTGCGCTTATCATTTTCCTGGGAGGTGCGATCTATCTATTTGGCGATGAGGCGGTATCAGGTCCAACGCAAGTGGCCCTCATGCTATGCGCCGTTATCGCCGGGTTAATTGGCTTGAAGAATGGACATCGCTGGGCGGACATGGGTCATGCGGCTGTAGAAGGCATCTCTACCGCCATGGGCGCCATTTTCATATTATTGGCTGTAGGAGCTTTGGTTGGAACCTGGATGATGTCAGGCACCATCGCGACGCTGGTGCATCTGGGCATCCAATGGCTGAATCCCAACTGGTACTACCTGGCCTGTGTCATTATCAGTGCCTTGCTGGCCTTGAGTATCGGTAGTTCCTGGACGGTGGTGGGTACCCTCGGTGTAGGCTTAATCGGCATTGCCAACGCGCTGGGGGTGTCACCAGAGATTACCGCGGGGGCGATAATTTCTGGATCCTATTTTGGCGATAAGATGTCACCCCTTTCGGAAACCACAAATCTGGCACCGGCCGTGGCTGGCACGGACCTATTTACCCATATCAAAGGCATGATGTGGACGGCTGTGCCCTCCATCCTCATTGCTTCCGTTATATTTGCCATCATCGGCTTCAACACAACACCACAAGCCCCTCTGGATCTCACAGAGGTCTTGATAATCATCGAAAGCGTTTTTTCCGTAGGCTTGCTCACCCTCATTCCTCTGCTGGTGGTGTTAATCATGTCCTTCAGGAAGGTAGCCGCTTTTCCCACGATTTTGACAGGCGCATTAGTGGGTGGATTAGTGGCAGTTATCCTGCAGCCCGAGGTAGTGACCGGGTTTGTCAACGATCCCTCGCTCAGTACCCCCCTGACCATGATTAAGGGCGTTTGGTCTGCCATGGCTACCGGGTTCGTGATCGATACCGGGTACGAGGGACTGGACACTTTGTTTTCACGAGGTGGTATGGCCAGCATGTTGACCACTGTTTGGCTGATTATCAGTGCCATGGCCTTTGGCGGCGTACTCGAGTACACAGGGCTGTTGACCCGCTTGTTGCAACCAATCGTCAATGCTGCGAAATCAGACAAATCTCTGGTAGCGGCAACAGGGTTAACCTCAATCGGCATGAATATCGTGG
>Ga0255055_10000042_pt1 | contig 89201 bp, 83 predicted proteins | sample JV7_2_27_MG_FD_188633 | JGI IMG/M metagenome (GOLD analysis project Ga0255055, IMG submission 188633) | Seawater microbial communities from Jervis Inlet, British Columbia, Canada - JV7_2_27 | ecosystem: Environmental > Aquatic > Marine > Inlet | place: Canada: British Columbia | collected... | reverse complement strand
CTTGGGGTGAAGATAGATTTGATCACGAAGCGCGGCTCGTTCTATTCCTATGGGGAGACGCGCCTGGGTCAGGGACGCGAGAACGCCAAGAACTACCTGCGCGAGGATCTGGACATGGCTTCCGAAATCGAAGCGGGGATTAGGGAAGATGCCGGTCTTGTAGAAGACGGCAGCGAAGGAGAAAGCGAGACGAGCGATTGAAGCTCGTGTTATCATTATAGTGCTGCGTTATCTAATTTATGAAAAGCGCGGCCAAAGCATTGCGAAAGATCTCTGAAATGAGATTTGGCACCGATAGATAATATCAACGTTAGGATTGTAGGTAAGAAAAGGTAGGATTTTGCGCTGGAATAGGGTGTAGCAAAAGATAACCTGCCCGCTCCATGATGCGATATGCACGCATGGAGTGATTCGGAGTCAGATCGTCAGTTCGGGATTTGAAGATCCCTTAAGCATTGCTTTGAGCCGCAGCCGAAAGAGGTTCGCGGTTTTTTGTGTTCTCGGGAGGTGAGTATTGTGGCGGGAGTGATTACCGCCTTGAAATTGCAGCGAAGAAAGAATAATAGAGTAAGCGTTTTTATTAATGATCAATATACATTTGGAATTCAAAATATCATCGCGGCCGGTCTTAAGGTCGGACAGGAGTTATCTGAAGCAGACATAGCGCGATTGAAGGACGAGGATGAGGAGCAGCGTGCTTATGAACGTGCACTACGGTATCTATCAAGGCGCCCTCATTCTGAGAAGGAAATCGCAGACAAGCTCTCTCGGAACCGGATCGAGATCAATGTGCAGGACCGGGTTCTAAAGAGGCTACGAAAGGCGTCCCTTGTCGATGATGGTGAGTTCGCTCGAGTTTGGGTTGAGAATCGGCAGGTATTTCGTCCAAGAAGCGGGCGGATGCTGAAGAGTGAATTGCGCGGTAAGGGAGTATCAAAAGAGGCAATCGAAGCTGCTCTTGAAGGGCTCGACGAGGTCGAAGCAGCTCTCACCGTAGCCAGAAAAGCAAGCAAACGTTATGGTGACCTAACGGAAGAAGCTTCCAATCGTCGACTGAGAAAGTTTCTCGCCCGTCGTGGCTTTTCTTATGAACTCATATCATCCACGTTATCGATTTTGATGAACGATGAGAACGGTTCTGATGAGGAAAGTGAGGTAGAAGAGTGAATGGTCCACTAATACTTGGTATCGCAATATCACTGGTTGCAGGCGCAGTCATTGGTTACTTGCTACGTCAATTGCAGATTGAGCGTGGGGTGCGCAGCTCCAAGGCGGAAGCTGAACGGATGATTGATGATGCCCAAGCGCAAGCGAAGGAAATTGAGTTAAAGGCGCGCGATCAAGCGCTTCGAGTGCGCGACGAGGCGGAAGCGGAGACCAGTCGTAAAAGGGCAGAGCTTTCAAAGGAAGATGAACGCCTTCAGCAGCGAAGGGCGGAAAACGATCGTCGTCTCGATGACCTGGAGAAGCGCGAACAAACGTTAAATAAGCGTCAAAGCAATATCGACCGTCGTACAAATGAGTTGGAAAAACGCTATGCAGAAATTCTCGTCGAACTCGAACGTGTTTCGAGCATGACCAGGGAAGAAGCGAAAACCCAACTTCTCGAGGAAGTCGAGCGAGAATCCCGGGCGGACATGGTCCGGGTTATTCGGCAGATCGAAGAAGAAGCTCAGGCGGAAGGGGATAAACGCGCCCGTCAATTGGTTGCTGATGCAATCCAGAGGGTGGCTTCGGACCACGTTTCTGAGGTTACAGTATCCGCGGTCGCTTTACCATCGGACGACATGAAAGGCCGCATCATCGGTCGGAATGGGCGGAACATTCGAGCCTTCGAACAAACTGCCGGGGTGGATGTCGTCGTCGACGATACGCCTGAGGCAGTCACAATCTCATGTTTTGACTCTGTCCGCCGTGAAGTCGCCCGTCGCTCCATGCAAGCGCTGGTATTGGATGGACGCATCCATCCTGCCCAGATTGAGAAGATCGTGAGCGAACAAAGAAAGGAAGTTGATCGTCTCATTGTGGAGGAGGGCGAGCGAGCCTCATTCGATGCCGGTGTTCCTGGGCTCCATCCGGAGATCATAAAGAAGCTTGGCCGCTTGAAATTCCGCACTTCGTATGGCCAGAATCAGCTCGCTCACGCGGTTGAGTCGGCGCAGCTCGCAGCAGTGATCGCCGCGGAGCTGGGCGCAGATGCAGAAATTGCCAAGGCTGGTGGGCTGCTTCACGACATCGGTAAGGCGATGGACCATGAAGTAGAGGGGACTCACGCGTCAATAGGAGCGGATTTCTGCCGGCGCTACGGCGTCAATCCACTCGTAGTCAATGCCATCGAAGCCCATCACCGCGATATTGATCAAGAATCCGTAGAAGCGGTGATTGTCGAGGCGGCGGATGCGATCAGTGGCGCTCGACCGGGAGCCAGGCGCGAGAGCCTTGAACAGTACGTCAAGCGTATCCGGTCGTTGGAAGAGATTGCTAATTCGTTTGACGGAGTTTCTCAGAGCTATGCACTTCAAGCAGGGCGAGAGATCCGTGTGATCGTCCGCCCCGAAGATATCGATGATCTTGAATCGACGCGTCTAGCGCGTACCGTCGCCAAGAAGATAGAAGAGGGGATGCAGTACCCCGGGCAGATTAAAGTCACGGTCATCCGGGAGACGCGAGCAGTCGATTACGCGAAGTAAAGATCCCCATGCGGAATTAGCTGGTCATGCTCGCGTTTAATTAATCAATGCTATTTAGAAAAAAGGCGCCGGTATATCCGGCGCCTTTGATATTAATAACACCAAACTGTTTATTTGCTGTTCTCTCGTGGTTGACGGTAGAGAAAGCCGAATGTCCCTTCCGGGTAGATCTCGCGTAAGCGAGCATCCCAGATGAAGTTGCTGGATATTGTTAAACTGAGCAGCTGAGCATCTAGAGATCGAGCCGTATTCTCCATCTTGAGTGTCGCCCCGCTCTTCAATCCGAGAGTTCCCAGACGCGTAAATTGGACTCGATTTCGCACCTCTCGACGATAATCAAAATATGGAGCGCTTCCTTCCTCCAGATCAGAGAGATACGCTCGCCATAGATTCAGTCGCATTGCCATTTCTCGTTCTGATTTACGCGTGATTGCACTACGCCATTTATTAAGGGTCGTGTCCCATTGGAGCTGTAGTTTAGTGTGCGTTACTTTCTGGTCTGGGTTCATCTCAGCTGCTTGTGCCAGGGATTCGTCCTGAGTCATCAATAACCCCCCGGTGCTGAGGCGGGGGTAAGGGGGCAAACCAGGTTTGGAGTGTTTGGCTAGCGGCCAAAGAATATCCGCTGAGAGGAGAAATTCTTCGATCTCATCCAACATCGCTTCGAAAAGATCGAGGTTGTATTCAATGGATTGCACTTTATTTCTTTGTTTCGTACAGGGCGGCACCGATCGCGTCGAGGAGTTGGCCGCGGGTGGCGGGTTTGACAAGATATCCTGCGGCGCCGAGTGCATTTCCCTCATCGATGTCTTTTTGCTGCCCTTTAGCAGATAGAAAAATTACCGGAGGGGTGTTTTCATTCTCTTCCGAGAGAGAGCGGATAACATCGAAGCCCGTGATCTCGGGCATCATTACGTCGAGAAGAAGAAGATCAAATGTCTCATTGCGAAGCTTGTGGAGTGCCTCTTCGCCGCTGTAAGCGAGTGAGAGATCGTACCCTGCAGGGCGCAGCGTTAATTCGATGAGCCCGACGGTATCGGGTTCATCATCCACAATAAGTATTTTTGCTTGGTTTTCCATTGCCTTGTGCACTTAACCCCTGGCGAAGTATAGGACTAATTGTAACCTCCGAAAGGTACCCCGCCAAATCCAAGCAGTGAAAAACCGAACACCTCAAAGGTCAGGATAAGGACGTGTTCACTAGAGCACTGTATTGGCGAATGTGAGCGAGAAGATGCAGCGCTATCCGGCGTTCACGCTCGAGCTGTCTATAGGTAAGCCCCGATGGAAACTAGGGCATGCCATTCTCATCCGCATCCAACCCGAACCCGATCACATCAAACTCTAAAGTCGCCGGATCAGCACCCTGTGGCAATAAAAGTGATAGTTCGAACTCGCTCGCCTCTCCAGCTTCGAGTAGTTCAACGGGGGTTTCCCATCCAGTCGAAAGCATAAGTCCATCTTTATTGCGCAATGTCGCATAGATGGAAGGATCTTGGATGAGCGTATCGCCGGGGTTGGTTATCACACCGCGCAGGAACACTAATGAGCCGATGGCCTCATACTGCGAAATACTCAACCCAAGCTGTGAAACGACTCCATCCGCAGGTAAGGTAGCAATCCCTTCCACCGATGCGTGGACATCCAGCGTGCGCATCGCCTCCTCGGAGGCGAGGGTTCCTGGAGGGACGCCCCAAATATACTGGATGCTGAATGGGCGGGTCCCGCCGGGTTGCAAGGGAAGAGGGGGGCTGATCGGCGCTATCCCAACCAATTCATCCTCGCTCTCCAAAACCAGCAAGCCAGAAGCCCATACCCAATCAGGGGATGGATTGTGAAGGGAGCCTATAAAGAATGGCACTCCCTGGTCTGTGAATTGGAGCGTTGGCAGTTCTAGAAATTGAAGGTCCGGTTCTGGTGGTGATGTGTCGACGATCATATCCAGGAAGAATATGAGGTGATCAGGTTCAAAGCCCCCACTCGCTAAAGCGATAAAGGGCGACGATTCGCGCGGGGATATGCGTCTTGGCGAAGCCACAAGATTGGCGTAGCCAAGCAGTCCCTGGTTCTCATCACGCATGAGCACAGCGAGGTTAAGCAACTTCGCCTGAGAGAAACCGGGGTTCGTGATCTGCCCGATGATCACCGTATCACCCTCAGGGTTAATCCTCCAGGTTGCCTTTTGGATTTCTCCCTGGACACGTTGAATACTGGGGATTCGCTCAGCATGGATCTCTACGGTCGTGTCGACTCCGTCTAATATCCCCTCAAAAACTAATGCGAATAGCGCCTCCTCACCTGGCAAAAGGCTGCCGGGTATCGCCTGGGCTGTCGCCTTATCCAAATCACTCCCATCGCTCCCGACCAAAGTAACGGTGACTGAAATTTCGCCAAGGGGGAATTCGGCTTTGTTGATCAGCCTTCCAATCACGTGCCACGAACCCGGACCTTGACCAGGGGTCAGATTAGCAGTGATGAGTCTGATTTCGGGGGCGGGAGTGGGGCTGGAGGGGATATGGGTAGGGGGTGCAGGGCTAGTGGTTTGTAAAGGGTCGGGATTCTGAATCATCCCTGGAAAGGCAGCGCAGGACCCGAGTGTGAGGGCCGCGCAAAGCATGACAATGAGGAGCCAAATGGCAGGCCCATTATTTCTTACGGTTTGGGGGCGGAATTGCAGAAACATCCTTTTAAAACTCATCCGGGATTTCCCAATCATCATGAGGGAATTAAACCATGTGTTGAACTATTAAGCATTAAGTATCGAAGAGACGGGGCTGTTGCGATGATAGGCTTGTACACAGTTTTTATCTACAGGACCCGAAACACAAATCTCGTATCTGCTGGAATGGAGCCGATGAACTTTCGCGACCACAGTTGAAGGTAATGTGATCCTGGCACCTTGCCGTAATGCTCGGAGGAGAACGCGGTGTCTTAAAACCCTGGAAACATTGGTCAATATATTGGCTGAGTAGGATCCATCTGCCGCGCCCACGCGTTGATCCCACCCTTTAAATTAAATATTTTCTGGAAACCTGCGCCGGTCAAGAGATGCAGCGCTCGCGTGGAACGAGTCCCTGTTCTACAGAAAAGAACGATTTCATTCGCATTATCCAGTTCTGCCATCCGCGTCGCCATTGAGCCAAGGGGAATGGAGTCGGCATCGGGGAGGGCGGAGATTTCAAGTTCGTGTGGTTCGCGCACGTCAATCAGATGGATGGGATCACCGGCTACCAGTCTCTTCGCAAGCTCGGATGGTTCGATTTCCCAATCGGGGGCACGACTGCTCTCGCCAGTATCTCGCCCGGGAAGACCGCAGAATGCATCGTAGTCGATCAGTTGAGTGATTGATGGGTTCTCCGAACACACCCTACATTCAGGATTCTTCTTCAATTTGATAAACTCAAAGCGCATGTCCAGGGCGTCATATATGAGCATATTGCCGATGAGAGGGGTTCCGATTCCAAGTAGCAGTTTAATAGCCTCCGTCGCTTGCAGAGTCCCGATTGTTCCTGGCAGCATGCCGAGCACACCGCCCTCGGAGCAAGATGGGATTAAACCCACCGGTGGGGGATCGGGAAAGAGGCAGCGGTAGCATGGACCTTTCTCTCCCCAGAATACGCTGACTTGCCCGTCGAACCGCAAAACCGAGCCGGAAACATCTGGTTTCCCGGTCAGGACGCAGAGATCATTGATCAAATAGCGTGTGGGGAAATTGTCTGAAGCGTCGATAAGCAAATCAAAGGGCTTGGAAATCCGCTCCGCGTTCTCTGAAGTGAATGGCTCATCAAAAACGATGACTTCGATGCCCGGGTTGATGTCGAGTAAGCGGTCTCGGGCGGAGTGAACCTTGCGATCACCTAGACGAGAAGTACCGTGGATTATCTGGCGCGGCAGGTTATTGAGATCGACAATGTCGTGATCGACGAGTCCGATTCGACCTACACCAGCCGCCGCGAGATATATGGAGACGGGCGAACCCAAGCCGCCGGCGCCTATAATGAGGATCGATGAGGCCTTAAGCCTCTCCTGACCCTGCAATCCAACCTCGGGCAGCAAAAGCTGGCGTGAATAGCGTTGAAATTCAGAGTGGGTAAGTTCGATTTTTTCGGTGGATGTTTCTTGCATTATTTTCCCTTATCAATGACCCAGGATTCGAGACGATAATTTCTCCCATTCTACACCCTGAACGCTTCGATCCGCGTTTGGCATGGATTATTCGTGATCGGGCAGGTGATCAGTTTGAACATCGCTCATGTGGATGACGGAAATCGTTGTTAAAAAGTCACCCATAATTGGAACTCGTTTAGTTTTATGTTAAGCTAGATTGTCTGAGTTCTTAGATCAACGTCCCAATCATGCGTCTGGGTACTTGAGTCACGTAGTATTGAGATAATCTACGCTGATATAATGACACCCCACCCATTCGGGAGAGCTGAGGCATGCGCAGCCCAATAAGCTTCCGCAGTACGGATGCAAACGAGCAGCCGATAACACGTCAAATTCTACGCCATCTTTCGGTGACGTTTATCACCGCCGGAATCCTGGCGACTCTTTTCACAGCATGGACTCCAGCCAGTTTAAACCCCGGAGAGTTGGCGAATCAATTCGCGGCTGCTCTGGAAGGTGGATCACAGGCGAACGGACCATCGGCTTTCGTGCCCTCTGCCCCGGAGCAGACCGAACTGCGAATCGGGTTGGTCATCGGTCATTCAGGGATTAATCCAGATACCGGCAGCGACGATCCCGGGTCAGTATGCGTGGATGGCCTGACGGAGTTGGAAGTGAACACCACCGCAGGAAATCTTGCCGCTCAGGCGCTCGAGGCGGCAGGGCTAGAAGTTGACATCCTGGAGGAATTTGACCCGCGGCTCTTTGAATATCGTGCGGTGGCATTGGTTTCCATCCATGCCGATTCCTGCGTCCCAATTAACGAATATGCGACTGGATATAAAGTTGTCAGTGCGCTGGACACCGTTGTTCCAGATAAATCACAGCGTCTTGTCGATTGTATTATCGATCGGTACCATCGGGCAACTGATCTAAACTTCCACGCGGGCAGTATTACGCGAGATATGACGGAATATCACACCTTCCGTGAGATTCACGGCCAGACACCAGCTGCGATCATTGAGGCTGGGTTCCTCTATCTCGACCGGGATTTCCTCACTTCTCAGCCAGAGAAAGCGGCACGCGGGATCGCAGACGGCATACTGTGCTACGTGAATAATGAGCCGGCCAGCCTCCCATGGGAGAATGCACCATGAGTTCGGTAGATTCGGGCCGACAGGATCCATCTTCGGATCCAGCCGCGCGCGCGCGTGAATCACTTCGCCGGGGCGACATCTCCGAAGCGAGGGGATATGCGCGTTTGGCGGTCAAGCTCAATCCGCATTCTGAACAAGGGTGGCTGACTTTAGCCGCAGTTTCGGAACCACGCGCAGGGTTGGCATACGCGGCGCGCGCGCTGGAAATCAACCCCAAAAGTAAACCAGCGAAAAAAGCGATTCGCTGGCTGGTTCGGCGTGTACCTTCAGGAGAACGTAAAGCTGCGCTCCGGGAGGCACGGATCCCCGAAGATCTCCTGCCGAGAATAACCCCACTTGATGTTCTAGCGCAGCGGCGGATCTTACCCAATCGAGTCTTTATATCTTCGGTCGTGTTAGCAGCAGGAGTGGGAATCTGGTTGGGAGGCGCACCAGTCTCCGCTTTGCAGCCGCAAATCTATCAGCAGCCGTTGGCCAAAGCGACGATGACGCCAACACCCACGAATACGCCCACACCAACACCGACCGCTACGCCAACGCCAACAGCAACGCTTACACCAACACCGACACCTACCCACAGCCTTTCATACCTCTCAACCTTCAACGTCTCTCTCGATGAATTGACGAATGAAGGCCGGTGGATCGACGTAGACCTGAGCGAGCAGCGGGTGACTGCCTTCGACGGCGATAACCTAGTAATGAGCTTCATCGTCTCGACTGGGACTGCAGCTCATCCGACAGTCTCCGGCCAATTTCGTGTATACACAAAGCTCACCTCCACCGCCATGGCTGGTCCCGGTTATTACCTGCCCGGTGTCCCATTTACGATGTACTTCTACAAGGGTTATGCACTTCATGGGACCTATTGGCATGATAACTTCGGTGTCCCGATGAGCCACGGCTGCGTCAATTTGAGAACCCCGGACGCGGAATGGCTCTTCAACTTCGCCTCGATCGGAACACTCGTATACGTTCATCCCTAAGTGATCCTTAGCAGCACAATACGGTGTCCAATCGGAATCTCCGACATCTACCCAACACGGTGGAAGTTTCCATGGAGTGGTTGATCCAATTGCGCTTGGAAATCGTATCCCATTTAACTATTTGATTTGGTAAGATTCTTTATCGTTGATATCTCTAAGAGAGCAGAAGCAGCATATTGCTAAGCGATAACATAATCTTCGATATCGCGGATTGCTTAGCTTCAGGGATGATGATGTATGGCACAACATTCGCTATTTGCAGGTCTGGTTGTAGATGAATATGACCAAGCGGTCGATGTCGTTCTTGTAGGCGGCGAGTCATTTTATGTCGTTGATGACGGCGGCTTCCTTCGTCATATTGAAAGTGAGCAAGTCGATCGGCAGGTCCTCGATCAATTGCAGGATATGGTGAAGGGGCACGAGGACATAATCAGTGAGGGAACGATGAAGATGATCGGCCAGGAGGACATCTTCACAAAGGCGGCTATCGAGACCTCGCTTCAAAACATGGATGCCCAATTCGAAGCTCTGATTCAGAGCGGTTTACCTGAAGATATGCGTACTTATCTGGGGATGATGGGTTTCCGCGTTGTGATAAACCTGCATGGTGAGGTATTGCGCATTGAGCAGCCCAGTGCAGGGCTCGATCCGGACGAAGATTATTAGTCAGGTAGCCAATTAAACATTGATGAGGTGAATAAGAGCTGGAGGCGCTAATTAAGCGCATAGGAGTATGTAGTAGAATTCTCGTGACCGGAAAAGGGAGCACGATTTGAATCAGTTCGAATACATTCTGGACGTTGATGAAGCGACGTTTGAGAGCATCGTGATACTTCGATCTCACGAAATTCCCGTCGTCGTAGATTTTTGGGCACCATGGTGCGAACCCTGCCGGATTCTGGGACCATTGCTTGAGCGGCTGGCGATTGAAGCAGGAGGAAGTTTCCTTCTGGCGAAGGTTAATGTCGACGAAAATCCAAGTCTGTCTGTGCGTTATGGTGTCCAGGGCATCCCCGCAGTCAAGGCGTTCAAACTAGGTCAAGTCGCAACCGAATTTGTAGGGGCGCAGCCCGAACCGGTTGTGCGGAGTTTCATTAGCAATCTGGTGCCAAGTGAAGCGAAAATTGCGGTTGAAAACGCACGAAGCTTACTCGTGACCCATCACTGGGAGCAGGCCGAAACCAGTTTCCGAGAGATTACCGAAATAGATGAGACCAATGCACCGGCTGCGCTGGGTTTGTTGGAGAGCTTGCTCATGCAGGGAAAAGGGGAAGAGGCTCTACGCGTTATCGAGGGTTTCCCCCCTGGTAACGAGTGGGCGACGGCAGAGCAGCATAAACCGCTGGCAGTTTTGCTGGCAGAGGTTGAAGAGAATGGGCCGAGGGACATGGATGACCCGCTGGCGGCCGAGTTGTACCAGGCCGCACGCTTGATCGGACTCGGCAATCTTCCGGCAACGATGGATGGAATGCTGGACATCTTGCGTGAGCAGAAGAATTTCCGTGACGGCTTACCCAAGAAAGTACTGCTAGCGCTGTTTGCGATCCTGGGCGATCAAGACACGTTGACGCAGCAGTATCGAGACGAACTGGCTTCTGTACTTTTTTAGACTGTCCTCCAAATCACACAGGTGACCAAGAAGAATCCGTTGCCCTCCTTCGCTCGGATGCGAATCTCCGGGCCTCATTTTTAAACGTGCTAATGCGTCCTCTACCAATGCGCGCAGATGTTCTGCGTAACCTCAAGGCTCAGGCTGTGCCCTCGATCGGAAGCAGGCTTCCTGACTCCACAAAAGGGGAAGGGCTCCGGACTATTAATTGTCATTTCGAGTGAAGCGAGAAATCCCTATGACGTTTCTCATAAGGAATCCTTCTATGTGTTGAGCGCCATACCTGGACAACGGATATCTACCGCGTAATGTCATGCTGAGTGGAGTGAATCAACTCGTTCTTCAAAACTCATATCGCAGGCCAAGCTACGGCGAAACAATCCCCACTCTCAAACGATATGTCAATGCGAGTCCTTCGGCGTCGCTTCCCACTCCCTTCGGTCGAGGACTTCGCAGGACAAGCGTCGCCCTTCCGGGCTGTTCGCAATGACAAAGAGGGGAAGGGCTCTGGATTAGCTAGCGCATCTTTGAATTCGGTCGCACACAGCCCCTACCCTTATTAACCGTAGGGGCCGACCTGTGTGTCGGCCCGGCACCCTCACGTAGCCAACCACCTCTCAATCTCCTGCAAGTTACAAACCTACGGGAGGTTTAAAGCCGCCAGGATTGTCCACCCGAGGGAACGTAAGTTATCAGCCAGGTGATGACGTATGAGCCACCTTTTCTAGGGGCATAATTTCCGGCAAGGGGATTATGCCGCCACATACGTAAAAATAGAAGAGAGCGATATTTCGGGATTACTTCGCAGTTGGGCTTTCGAGGATCAGGGTTCCCCAGGTTGTGGGGTTGACCACCTTACGCGTCGATACACTCGAGACCATTGACTGCCATGCTGCTGTTCCCGGCAAATCGTTATCCGAAAGCGAGAGTGCAAATCCATAGCTGTCCCCTTCGACAGGGGTGATCCCAAACACGGACCAGGGTATTCTCGCTTCCAGATCGTAGCCTGCAGTTGTGCGCCGGGCTTTCATTTCAACGCTGGATAAACCTGTTTGCAGGCTTCGCGGGAACCAGAGGTAAGCCTCTTCCTGAAGCGTACCAAAGTTGCCGGCCGAGAGACCCATCTGGTAGTCATCGGCGCTCATGGTGACAGAGGAGTAGTCGCCGGGCAGATCTACATCGAGATGAATTTCGACGTCGTCTCCCTTGAACATGATGGAACCGGTTGAAATCTGTGCGATCGTGTCGTCAGTCCTACTGATCCCAATATAGAGGGCATTCGCATCCCAGCCGATGTAGTACGTGGCGGAAAGATCACCTGGACCGGTCCAATTCAAGCCGGCACCCGGAACTGTTTCTTCTGCGCGATAGGCAGTCGAGGACCACTCGTTGAGCACTCCGTCGATCACGGGAGCTGCGCTCAGATACACCGCGGTCACGGGAGAGCCGTTCGGGCGAACATTTGTCGAGATTGGGGTGAGGTTGGGTGTGGCTGTCACCGCCGGATCGGTTGTGGGGGTTGGACCGCTTGGTGTGGTGGTCTCTGTTGAAGTTAACGGTGGTAAAGTCGGCGGCACTGGAGTTGAGGTAGGGAGTTCGGCGAATATGGAGGTATGGGTAAGATTGGGCGTGGGAAACGTGAAGGGTGTAGGAGCGGATACGCCGGGTAGTGTGCAGCCAACTAGCACGAGCAGCATTACGCTGAATACAATGGTCCGGAATCCCTTTGCCATGATCAACCTCCGCATTAAGAGTTACACAAGGCTTACCCAGGATATCTACACAGAATCCGATCATGAGAGCTGCACTTCACAAGACTTGATGTAGTGGGGCGAGTGGGAGTCGAACCCACACGAGGTTTCCCTCAGAGGATTTTAAGTCCCCGGCGTCTGCCAATTCCGCCACCGCCCCTTGAGCATATTGTATTCTCTAGAAAGCAGGCGTCAAGGGATGCGGGTCGAGGTCTTCGCAGAGGACGGCGAGGAAGATCCTGGTTGTAAGTCGACCCGAAAAAGATGAGATGACAGCCACTTTGGAATAGTCCTGATAATCGCTATGCTATAATTTCGCCCGGAGAGGATAAAGAGTATGTTTAAGAACATAGCGAAGACACTCGGCGGCGATCCAATTAAGAAAATGCTGGATCAATACCGCGAGAAGGTAGATGAAATCAACGCTCTTGAACCAGGATTGCAGACGCTTTCAGACGAGGCGCTCAAAGCAAAAACCGATGAATTCAAGGGGCGCTTACGGCAGGGCGAGACGCTCGAGGATTTGATCGTTGAAGCCTTTGCAGTTGTGCGTGAAGTTGCGGTACGCACGGTCGGATTGCGCCATTTCGATGTGCAGCTTGTCGGCGGGATCGTCCTCCATGAAGGTCAAATCGCCGAGATGAAGACCGGGGAAGGGAAAACCCTGGCCGCCACAATGCCGATTTACCTCAATGCCCTGGAAGAACAGGGTGTTCATCTGGTCACCGTTAATGACTACTTGGCGAGGCGCGACGCCCGCTGGATGGGACCAATATTCCACTTTCTAGGATTGAGTGTAGGTGTTCTACAAGAAGCTTCCCGAACCGAGCATGGCCGGAAGGCATTTTTCTATGATCCTGAACAGGAATCTGTCCAGGAGGATGTGCATCAACTGCGCCTTGTCGATCGGAAAGTCGCCTATGCGGCTGATGTCACCTATGGCACCAACAACGAATTTGGTTTCGATTACCTACGGGATAACATGGCCCGCACGCTGGAAGCGAGGTCACAGCGCGCGCATCATTTTGCCATCCTCGATGAGGTGGACAATATCCTCATTGATGAAGCCAGAACACCATTGATCATCTCCGGTCCTTCGCATGACGATCCCGGGCTTTATCTCCAGATGGCTCAAGTTGTAAAACAGCTCAACGCCGAAGATTTTGAGGCGAACGAAAAAGATCGGACGGTGGCGCTCTCCGAGATTGGCGAGGACCATGTCGAGCAGCTGCTTAAAACGCCAATTCGCGATCCAGATCGCCCTGAGGACATTACTCCGGAGCAGGCGCGGTTGCTCGGGCACCTGGAGCAGGCGCTGCGTGCAGAGCACCTCTTCAAACGGAATAAGGACTACGTCGTTCAAGGCGGCCGCGTCATCATCGTGGACGAATTCACCGGCCGCATGATGGTTGGCAGGCGCTGGTCCGATGGGTTGCACCAAGCCGTTGAGGCCAAAGAGGGAGTTCGTGTACGGCAAGAAAATGTGACCTATGCCACGATCACCTTGCAGAATTACTTCCGCATGTACAAGAAGCTGGCGGGCATGACGGGAACTGCCGTTACGGAGGCAGAGGAGTTTAGTAAAATTTACGATGTAGATGTGCTCCCGCTGCCAACCAATCTTGAATTCATCGCCATGCAGTCAGGTGCGGATCTGAAAGAAATTGCGTATTCTGAAAGCGGAAGCAACTTCAGCTACTACGCTCGTAAGGATGATCAGGATCAGAAACCGGTCTTTTGGCGCCGTAAAGATTTCCCGGATATTGTTTTCCGAACCGAAGAAGCGAAGCTCCGGGCGGTTACCCTGGAGATCTTACGGCGGCACACTCTGGGCCAACCGCTTCTCGTTGGAACAACCTCCGTGGAACTTTCAGAGCGGCTCTCATCACGCTTGCGGGCAGATGCGCTTCAAAAGCTGGCCAACATCCAAATCGTTCGTGATGCTTATCTGGAGGCGCATGATATACCCGCTGATGGCATGCGTGTCGATGAGCTGGAATCTCTTTACCAACCCCTTCCCGAGATAAAGCCACCGACTCTGCGACAGCACGCACGTGAATTGGACATCTCGCTCAATCCCACTCGTGAGGAGAATCTCAAGCGGTTATTGGTGATCTTAGAACTTGAACCAGCTGATCTTGACAGGCTGACTGAAGCGCTGAAAGGTGGGGTTCCGCATAATGTTTTGAATGCAAAGAAGCATGATGAGGAATCGGCCATCATCGCCTGGGCGGGATCCTTGGGCGCGGTGACCATAGCCACAAATATGGCCGGGCGAGGTGTAGACATCAAACTCGGAGGTGAGATCGCGGAGGAGATCCTCGCCGCGGTGAATCGTGTCTTACGGCGGATAGGGATTCAGGATCCAGAGAATATGAGCTTGGATGAGCGACTCGGCGCACTGGAGAACGCAGACAAGGATGCGATCGGGATCTACGAAGCAGAAATTGAGCAGCTGAAGCGCTTTATCGAGGATAGCAAACGTGTGTGGGATGTGGGTGGCCTGCACGTTGTCGGTTCAGAGCGACACGAATCGCGGCGCATCGACAACCAGCTGCGCGGGCGTGCAGCCCGACAGGGTGACCCAGGCTCTTCACAGTTCTTCCTCTCCCTCGGAGACGAGTTAATGCGCCTTTTCGGCGGCGCTCAAGTGGCCAATCTCATGCAGCGGTTCAACATCGATGATGCTGTTCCGATCGTGCACAATATTGTGAACCGCACGATCGAACAAGCTCAAACTCGGGTTGAGGGTGCGAACTTTGACACCAGAAAACACCTTCTCGATTATGACGATGTTCTCAATCAGCAGCGCGAGGTCTTCTACAATCAACGCAACCGGATCTTCACAAAGGACAGCCTAAGCGATGATATCGCCTTGATGCTCCGGACAGAGGTTGAAGACCATGTCCAAATGGCTTTTGCCGACCCCGAGGGACCCTGGAAGCTGCTTGCATGGCTGGAGGAGACCCAACCAACAATAGGGCTCGAAAGCGATGAGCCATATCCATCCTTTATGTTGAATGAACTCCTCGCTCAATTTGAAGGAATCACCCAAGAGGATGAGTTGAAAAAGAGCCTCCTCGAAATCGCTCGAGGATCGTTGGATGCGAATAAAGCTCACTTGCAGCGAGCCGTTGATGAGCAGTTGGCTCGTGCTCTTGAGCGCCTGGATGAGCAGGTTGACCAGCGTGTCGAAATTGCAGAGATGGCTGTAGATGCTGCGATTTACGAAGCCGAAGATGAGGGAAAAGACATCGACCCACGCGCCTTGCTGATTGTGGTTGAGCAAGCAGCAGGCATGCGCATCCAGATGGACGATGGATCTTTGCAGCAGGTTAGCGATGACCCGCAGGGTTTCCAGGGGCGAATCCGGGAGATGGTTGATGCTAGTTTCGGATTACGCATCTGGGCAGGTTTGATCCAAGCTGTTGAACGCAGAATAGGGGAAAGTTTGAATCTTAAACCAAGCTTATCCGGACCAATCGATTGGGATCAAGCTTCAGAAGACCTACAAAAGGCATTAGAAAGTGTCTGGGACGCTCGCACAGAGCGGATCTTGGGTGAAATCGAGACAGATTTGCGGAATGCCGTTCGGGAAAAGTCAACACTCGACGCAAGGGATAGAATACGTTTCCTGATCCAGATGAGCTACGGTCAACGCAGCTTCTTTGATCGAAAAACACACCAGCGCCAGTCGGTGGCGGTAGCGCGCCTCGCCTATCCATTCTATGCTGCTAATCTCATCTCAGATCGGGATGTGGAGGAACTCACGGAGCAGGTTGTACAGCACCTTGAGGGTGCTCAGGTGTCCTTGGGAACATTGCTCGGGGAAGCAGCCTTTTCACGGCTTGCCGGCTCACGGATGGAGCAAATGGAAGCGGGTATCCAGGATCAACTACGGGCCGCTTTGGGGCAGGAAGCCTTCGATCATTACGCCGAGCAAGGTCCGCTTTCATCAATACCTGACGATGGGCGCGAGACGATCTCTGGCATATTGGGGAACCAGGCGGTGGCGCGTGCCCAGAGAGAACTTTTCCTTTCCGTCGGCGATCGAGAGTGGGTGGATTACCTCACGCAGATGGAGGCGCTCAGGACCTCGATTGGCTTAGAGGCATACGGGCAACGCGATCCCCTCGTGCAGTATAAGAGCCGGGCATTTGATCTCTTTAATGTCCTCCTGGCATCCATTCGGGCTGGGGTTGTCGCGCATATGTTCCGACTGCGAACAACACCATCTTCTTCAACAGCTGCAAAACAGGCGCCTGCTCCCAAGCTGCCGGAGACCGATGCAGACAAACCCGATAGCACTGCCAAGAAGTCAGGCAAGCGGCGTAAACGGAAGCGAAAACGAAAGTAATCCTCAGCCCCGATTTACGAGCCTGGCGCCTGAACGCTCGCCTTGCCGGTCGCTGCGGATAAGATAACTCTGGGCGACGTTTACCCCCGATCTTTTCCAAGTGGGCAAGGAAGCCAGTTGAAGGATCATTCCGCGATGATAGAACAGCGTGTACGGGAACTGCCGAAAGTTGACCTCCATCGTCATCTAGAGGGATCAATACGCCTCGAAACGATAGCCGAGATTGTGCGCGAGGCTTCCCTGCCGCTTCCGCAGGACATTGAACCTCTACGACGGGTCGTACAGGTCGTCGAGGGAGATCCGAAAAATCCCAAGAGTTTCCTTTCAAAATTTACGAATATTCGTCAAATCTTCCGATCGCCAGAAATTCTTCACCGGATCACGGTTGAAGCTGTCGAGGACGCTGCACGAGATCATGTGCGCTATCTCGAGTTGCGTTTTACTCCGGCGGCGCTGGCTCAATCCGGTTTATTCCATCTGGAAGATGTGACGTCGTGGGTGATAGACGCTGCCGCAGAAGCTGCATCAACGCACGAGATTGAAGTTGGGTTGATTGTCAGTGTCAATCGCCATGAATCGCTTGAAATCGCCGAGGACGCAGCTCGAATTGCGGCGGATAATATCCATGATGGAGTCGTAGGGCTGGATCTTGCCGGGAATGAGGTCGAGTTTCCCGCCCAGCCATTTCAGTCGATTTTAGCAGGCGCGAAGCAGGCCGGACTCGGTCTGACCATCCATGCCGGAGAATGGACCGGGGCGGAAACCGTGCGTCACGCAATTATCGAGCTGGAGGCAGATCGTATTGGGCATGGAATTCGTGTATTGGATGACCCGCAAGTTTTGTCTCTAGCACGGGAGCGAGGGATCCCGTTTGAGGTGAGTATAGGCAGCAATTATCTCACCGGGGCCATCCCCTCGCTCGATGCACACCCGCTCCCGCAGATGATTGAGGCGGGATTGCGGACGGTTCTGACTACGGATGACCCCTCCATCTTCGGATCTACACTTTCACTCGAGTATCAACATGCCGTCGATCATCTGGGCTTATCTTTGGAATCGTTAAAGGGGTTCACATTAACTGCTGCTCAAGCAGCCTTTCTCGACATCCGTCGGATTAGTCAATTAGAGTCCGAACTCGTCGACGCTTTCTGGAGGCATTAGGCTAGATGCACAGGATCGGGGAGCTTGAACTCGCAGTTCTAAATGATGGCACCGTTTGGGTGGATGCCGGCGGTTTTTTTGGGTTGGTCCCCCGCCATCTTTATGACCGTCACATAAAACCGACACCTGAGAACTTGATCCCAATGGCTTTGAATTGCTTATTGGTCCGTTCGCAGGGAAAGACCATTCTTATAGATACCGGGATCGGGAACAAGCTCTCGGAAGATGCAGCCCGGCGATGGGGATTGGAAAGAGATGCAGGCGGGCTCATCGAGAATCTTGCCGCTCTAGGTGTGGCCCCAGACGATGTTGATATCGTGATTAATACTCACCTGCATGCAGATCACTGCGCCGGGAACACCCGCTTGATCGATGGAGACGCACAGCCTACGTTCCCGCGGGCGGAGTATTGGGTGCAGCGGATGGAATGGGCGCAGGCAAGTCATCCCGATGCCCGGACAAGGGGGACTTACTTTGAGCAAAACTTTTCACCGCTTCTTGTATCGGGGCAGCTTAAGCTTCTTCACGGCGACACAAGGGTAACAGAAGGTGTTCACTGTGTTGTGACCCCAGGACATACTCGCGGCCATCAATCCGTCCTCTTACAGGATGGCGATTGGCACGGTCTCTTTGTGGCGGATATGACCTCTTACAGCGTTCAAATGGTACGCACTTCGTGGCTCACCGCCTATGATGTCTACCCTTTGGAGAATATCCGCACCAAACAGCGTTGGCAGCATTGGGCCTTAGAAAATGAAGCTTGGATTTTCTTCCAGCATGACCCCCAAATAACAATCGCCCGTCTAGTCGAAGAAGACGGGCGAAAGCGCCTCACACCAATTTATCTGGATTGACGTTTTACTGATCTGCCTCCCAGATCGCAACTGCCTCCTGGATGAGCTGTCGGACCTCCTCATCCGGGACGTCGGCGAGATCATAGCTCTGCACACCGATTAAAACGCGTGCAGCTCCGCTGGGGCTCTCCAGCAGGCGTACACCAAGATGAGCACGACCCGAAGAATCGATCTTCTCCTGGAGAATGGCGTTAATTTGTTCGATCATACTCGTGGGTTTCGGTTCAACAGCTTCAGGTTCGCGTTGACCCATCTCCTGCACCGGCGCTTGTTTGGAAATCCAGGTTTGCAGATCTGAGGCGGCATATTCAACACGGGTCCAATCGCTGGATGTTCTGAGGTCCTCGGGGTTCTGATACTCCGTGTCCCCGACCTTCACGATCAATTGCCCGGTTGTATCGTCGCGAAGCAGCGTGGCGATGGATATCCGTGGACCAGCTTGCGGCTTCAAATCTGGTTTGCCGGCTTTCTCCACTTCGTCTTCGGGGGACACAACCTCCGATCCGGAGTGATGAACTGCAGCTTGGGACTGCTCTGGAGCGATTTCACCTGCTATCTCAAGATCATCCCGCTCGGTCGAGAATTCATCCTCAGACGGCATTTCAGGGATCTCGCCGTGAATATCTTCGTCGTCTATCGGTAATGGTTCCGGAACACCTGATGCGATCTCCGCAGGTTCGAGCTCTTCACCTTCATTTGCTTCATCTGCGGAATCTGGTTTCTTGGATGACCCGGCGCCCGAGACAACCCAATAAGCGACCACCGCTAAAAGAATTCCGGCACCGATTAATAGGACTCCGATCAACAATTGGCTGCTCATAGTTTATCCTCCGGCTGGCAGCGCGGGCAGAAGTGTGTGCCACGTCCTCCGACGACTGTGCGCCGGATCTGCGCGCCGCATTTGAAACAGGGCTCCCCTTCCCGTTTATATACACGAAAATGGTGTTGGAAGTCACCCCCACGAAAGACCCAGTCGATGCTGGCGCCATTGTGGTATATGCCCATCTCGAGCGACTCACGAATGCTCCTCCAGAGCCGTTTAACCTCAGCCTTTGTAAGGCTGTCACTTCTCCTAAGCGGGTGGAGACGGGCTTGGTGCAGGGCTTCGTCCGTGTAGATATTCCCCAATCCGGCCAGGAAGGATTGATCCAGAAGAAGAGGTTTTAATATTCGTTTTCGTGCATGGAGCATATTCGCGAATTGATCATGTGTAAAGTCTGGAGCAAGAGGTTCGGGTCCTAATCGCCCCAGGACCACACTGGGATCTGCGTGCAGGCTTACACGGCCGAATTTCCTGGCGTCGCTGAAACGTAAGTCCCAATCATTATCCAGGTTGAAAATTGTGTGATCGAAACGCTCTTTAGGATCCTGGCTGGGAGCCAGGCGCAGGTCGCCGCTCATGCGCAGGTGGATCAGAAGCGTGTCCTGATCGAGTGGAAATACGAGGTACTTGCCGCGCCGCTTGACATCGACGATTTCGCGGTTCTTAATCCGCCTGTTGAAGGCGCGAAAGGAGGGGTGTGCGATGTGCCGCGGCCAATCTGTGGAGAAGCTGATAATGCGGTGGCCGGGGATCGGCGGCGTGCCGCAGCCCTCACGAAGGTTATTTGCAATCGTTTCGACTTCTGGAAGTTCGGGCATCAGAAGCGATTATACATGCCAGGATTGCGCGGGCAAGATTGACCCAGGATGGGTCAGGTGTCCACGAAGACATGTTTTTTCGAGGATGCTATGAATGGTCGATCGTTAACTGGAATTCGTAGAAGGTCATCACATCTCCGGTATCGTTCGCGAGACTCGCTGGCGATAACCTGAGAAGGTGGGTGAAAACTAAAAGATCGCCAATTGATCCACCAGTATTTAGAGCCACCATAATCGCGATTAACAAAACCCAGCTTTCTGGAACTAGCAGGATGATCAGCATCCCCACAATGCCGATGATTACCAGCGGGCTTAGCGCTATGATCATAAATTGGCGGATGGGAATATACCAATCTGGTGCACCGGCGTACGCGTAGAATAGATGCAGGGCAAAGACAGGCCTGCTGCGGGTGAACACCCAGAATAAAACCCCGTGGATTAATTCATGGATGGTTAAGAGCAAAGCCATCAGGACAACCACGATTGCCATCCCACCTACAGTTATGTTCACCGAGGTATCCATTAAACCTGGGCGTACCGACAGTGCGAAACTTATCAGCGTGATGAAGCTGAGGATGGCCACGAAAAGCGCAACAATGTTCAGAATAATTGCCAATCGCTTATTTTTTTTCAGGTTAATCTCACCGGTTTGGGCATACCCCTGCGGCAATGTCTTTGTTGATGACGTCACTAAAACTTCTCCTTCTCTGCTGGATAGGATTGAGTAGTGGGACCTCGCTTTGAACTAACTCGGTGGGTAGTATTATGTCCGATAGGCGGTAAGCCCGGGCAAACATCGCAGCCTGGTCAGAACCATGCGCGGGTTAGTGCGAATGAAAACCGTCGGGTTTCATCCCAACCCAGTCCACTTCAATTTCTCCAATTGCGCCCAATCGCTCACACAACTCTCCTGTGTGTTGCTGGATGTGCCGAATGTTGTAAACCTGAAGCTCCAATTTGTTGAACGGCAGCCAATAGAACCCCGACTCGGCATTCAGATCCAGGGAAGTCACTTGGTCTTCGACCTGCTCACAGCATAGCTCAAGATATACTAGGATTTCCTCGATACCGTATGGCTCCTCTGTCGTCAACTTCCCTTCAGAAGGTCCAAGTGAAACGTAATTATCCTTATGCTTCTCCCAGGGGATAAAATCATCTTCGGTGGGTTGCAAGTAGAAATGGGTGTAGAAGAGCACGTGAAAGGCGATGTGCCAGAACGGGTTCTTATACTCAGGACTGTACCAGAGAGCTTCAGGACATTTTATAATTGCATGCTTCAGCAGCTCAAGAGAGGCGCGGTATTGAGATTTGATGGTCTCCTTGGTTCCCATATCTACTCCTTCTACACCGCTTACGACAACATTACCAGGCCCAACCAAATCAGCCCACCGCTCATCAAGGTAATGCCCACTGATCGGGCGTAGACTTGAAACTTACCAAACATGGCCCCTAATCCGAAGGTTGGTGCTCCTATAGCAAGCAAGTAGCCTGCTATCCGGGGAAGAATATTTGCCTGGACGATGCCGATCCCTACTAAAATATACCCAAGGCTGTATATCAATCCAGAGACTATAAAGAATGGAAGAAAAGTCTTGCTCGAATAAATTGGACCTTGAAAATCAAGTAATGATTCTTCATGTTTTACCAGGATAGGCCACAGGACCGTTTCCCATAACATTGTGCCGATAAGCAATGTTGTTCCCGCTGCTGCAATATAAAAACCGATCGAGGCATACCAATTTGTGTTCGCGGTCTGTATCACATAGATACCTGCTTGCCCCAAGAGACCAGAGAGAGCGCCAACTACTCCTAAGGTATTTATCCATGACCAATTTTGATTTTTGACAAGAATTGAAAGAGTTGTGGATAGCTCGCGGTAAGGAAGGAAAAGCGCAAATGCATACCAATATACAAGCAGCGTTACCCCTGCGATCACATTAACAAGACCACTTATGCGAATGAAATCCACGCCCATGTTTTGTAACCTCCACCTAATAATCTTGAGTTAGAAACGGCGGCTAATGGCTTCGAGCTGAACGGCACGCTTTCAACTTCGATAATACATCAAGTCCTGCGTAAACTCGCCCGCTTCCCCGCGCCGTCCAGAGCGATGTCGAAGGGGGCTCCTGCTGAGCCCTTCGACTAATCCTTCGACTTCGCTCAGGACGGGGCTCAGGATGAACCTGTCGAAGCATCCGTTCCGGCGCTGGTTAGCCTGCATGATCAATGTCAAAGATTAGATCGACGACCGAGAATTCGATACAGTGCCGAAGGGTATCGCAACTGAACAATCAGGGTCCCAAAGCCAGCCACGATCAGACCGATGAGTTCTTGATGGGTGATATGTTCATCCAAGAATACAACCGCGAGGATAGGAATCCAGATCAACATTGTGCCGTTAATGACACTTGATTCAGTCGCAGAGAGGTTGCGAAGCGTAAAATTCCAAAGAGTAAATGCAATTGCTGTATTGACAACCGCGAGCCAAGCTATAATGGCCCAGCCTTGCAATCCAATGCTGGGCAGCCCTTGAATTATGATCCCACTCGTGAGTAACACAATAGACCCAATACCCATGCTTATGACCGTTATGATAAGAGGGTGCAATTCTCTAGAACGGTTAATGTCCCTGCCCAGAATTGAAGCACCGGCGTTTGCGAGGATACCTACTGCAGAAACGATAATCCCCACTTGATAACTTCTCGGTAATGAGGCTGGATAGAAGAAAATCACCGCGCCGAATATTGCGAGGATAATTCCGGCCCACTGGACTAACGTCGGTCGCTCATCAAGAAAACGAATACCAAGGATTGCGACAGTCACAGAACTAAAGCTCCATAGCAAATTGACCGTGACCGCAGGCAAGTAGGCAAGGGCAACAAATATAGCTCCTTGTGTCACTGCGTAAAGAAGTAAGCCCAGAAAAATTAATTGCGACCAAGACCGTTTAGAAATTGAACGAAGTGATGATCCCCTTTTTGTCAGAAAGACTGCGGGCAGGAGAAAGATGAAGGCTAACGTATACCTCAATCCAGCGAATGTGAGTGCGGGGATCTCCTGAAGCCCAATCTTGATGAATACCCAAGAAGTTGCCCATAGGAAGACAACACAAAGAGCGATCATCATAGATGAAAATCGAAGGTTCTTCTTGAGCAATTTCATACTGCCTTTTTTAGGCCTAACGGCTTTGAGCTCAGCGGCCAGGGATCGGTTCACTCGGTATCAATTCGCCGCGCTTCCCAGGGCTTCTGCTGAGCCTGTCGAAGCATCCGCTACAGCGAGAGGTTTGGTTCAGTGTTTCTCAATCCTCGAGCAGTGGACGTGGGTCAAAGAATGGCTGGATATAGGAAATGCCTTCCTTATCGATTTCAAAGTAATCAAGAATCGGAAGAACATTACCTTTGATTATTTCATATTTAATTAAGACACAAGCAGTGAACCCATCGATAATGTGCTTCTCAACTCTCACATCTTTCACACCTGCTGATACATCTACAAGGAAGTCGATAACATTAGATTTGCCTTCAATTGGTGTGTCCATAAGTGGTCCGAGGAAGCTTACATTAGGCGAAAATCTGACTGAAGAATAATCCCCTGACATAAGCGCAGCTAAATAATTATCGACTTAGCTTACGATTTCTTGCCTATCCAAATTTGAACCCTATCTCAATGTGTTTGATCACCCTAATGGCTCCGAGATGAGCTGCGCTGGATTGGTCCATCATCTGATTATTCCGCTGCTACCGGCGTCTGCTCTATTGAATTGTTAGGCCGCCTGATTGAGCAATTTTCTTCAGTTCTCGTTTAGAAGGTACAAAAGATTGTCTTCGACTTGATACAAAAGTGGAGCAACTTGTATTTTCGGATATCGTAAGCGCAATCGTTTGGCTTCACTCAAAACAAAATCCACCTCATTCCCCATTTCAAACATCGGTGCAAAGTGAATGAAATGTTCTTCCGCCCATTCATGAGACCAACCGGCGTGATCCACCAAACCCTGTATAAATAGGTCTCGGCGGTCAATTAAGTTCACCATCCCACATTGGGTATGCCCGATTAGCGCTATCCATTTCACTCCGCCAAGTGCTATGGCATAGGAAACCTTGAACTCGCTATAGCGAAGATTCGCTCCACCTGACCGAATGATGTAGGCGAAATTATCCGGCATCCGAAGGCGCTTGCGATTATCCATACACATTCCAATTAACAATTGCGCCTTCGTGTAAGGATCAATAGGCCGGTTGAGATTATGATATTCCAAAAGCAGCCCCAAAGGCGTATTCCGGAACTCTGAGGGAATATCATCTACGGTGGAAATGGATATTATGCGATTCATGTTTATCCAATCAGATTTCTAAAGCCAACTACATTCAGGTTGTTGCTAATGCAATTGCAATGAAGCGGCCTAACGGTCTTGAGCTCAGCGGCCAGGGATATGATTACTCGATATCAATTTACCGCGCCTCCCAAGGCTCCTGCTGAGCCCGTCGAAGCATCCGCTGACGAGATCCCAGCGATTCTCTGGGGCAGCGAATGGTTAGGCAGATTTATTCGCCTGATGACACACTTTTGTTTTTAATAACGTCGTACCAAAGCAACTACAAAACTGTGAATCGTGATTACGGCCCACATTACAGGTTACACACTATCCAATAGTAGTTCGCCAGCCTTGACATTTAGTGCTCGTGGTAATCCGAATATATATCCCAATCCGATTAGCAGGTCGACTATACCTACGAAGGCCATGGCAATACCGAGGCCACCGAAAAAGCCATACCCAGCCAGCAGCAAGAAAAGAACAATCCTTAGAATCCCTTCCCAATAGACAATGGGTGCGCGCGCTCGAAGGTTTCTCGAACAGATTACGAGCAAGATACCTAAAAAGATCACCATTATCGCAGGAAGCCTAACCCAGACTCCTGATTCAGGTGCAGGAACTTGTAGAAAATCAACTAGAGGAGGTAGCAGGAAACCAAGACCGAGAACAATGTTGTAAACGCCTGTCCAGAATACGAATTTCTTCATGTCCGCTCTCCTTTTAATTATCTATGCAGCCGGTCCGAGGTAACAATGTGCAATCCGCTTAGTTACAAATCTGCATAACGGCTTTGATCTCAACGGCCAGGGATATGATCGCTCGAAATCAATTCGCCGCGCTTCCCAGGGCTTCTGCTGAGCCTGTCGAAGCATCCGCTGGCGAAGATCCCAGCGATTTTCTGGGGCAGCGAATGGTTATGCCGCCACAATAAACCTACAATCTCATGAAGGCAATACCCAATCCCCCACCTTGACTTTAGCTTCTTCGAAAACTTCTTGGTCAATCACCAAACCTAATTCATCCTCGGCAAGATAGATAGAATCACGATTGAGATCGGCGATCGACCGAATAGATGGATCAGTAAGGTAAAGAAGAAGAGCATCAAGAGCAGCCAGATTTCTTCCTAATGACACGAAACCCGTGCCCTCAGATATTTTGTACCTACCTGAATATATCCCCTCATACTTACCCTTAGGATGGAGAATGGGGAGCGAAAATATCGCCTCACAGATTCCAAAAACATTAAAGAGAGAATGGTATATCTTGTTAATATCAATGATGCTTTGTGTGATTGTGCTATTTTTTGGTCCATGCCAATAGGGTCTAAGAGGGTCGGGGATCATTCCAAAAAGATTCTTGATGGTAAAGCTAGCGTACATCTTCATCCTGGCAAAACTGATAAATGTCGAGTTCCTCAAGTTGAATAGTTTTTCAGGCACCATTCTATAAAGCTTATCGTTTTGAACAGGCATGTATTTTGATTCAACAATCCTCTTAACTTCAGCCGGGTTTGCGATTCTGCCATTCCATACTTCCTCGGTGACGTTGATATATCTCACGTTGAACTCATTGAACAGATCCGAGAACCCATATTCGTCAATGAAGGCTTTGTCCTCTTTGATAATTTGATTCCAATGTTCTCCGTTTTTGAACCAATCCCAATCCGGATTCTTTATAAGCCACCTCCATCCGTCGCCCTTCAAAAGCCACTTCCAATTGACTTCCTTTCCTTCAGCGGTGAATCTAAGCCCTTGATTTAGGATGTTCAATGAGCGAGCCAAGCAGTAAGACTCAGTTACGACAATGGGGCAGTCTAGCGCCTCTAGTAATACCCGTAGCGTGTCTGCGTCAGTGAAGTCCGCTGGGTCTGTGGATACCCAGTTTGGTTTGATGATTATTGTTTGGTTTTTCAACCAGGGGTCATACAATAACTGGCTAATCTCATTAGGGCTGTTTAATTTTGCTATAGTTGTAGGGCCAAATTTGTGATGAGGGACTAACATAATTCGTAATCCATTTCCCATGAAAGTGGAGAAGTCCTTCAAATTCGTTTTTGCTGATATTCAGATCGGATCCTAGCGACGCTCCTTGCAACTAGAAATAATTGGCGGCCTAACGATTAGTTTAGCTGCACGGCGTTTTATATTCAACAACTCACTTTGCTCAAGTTGAAACGCTGATTTTCGCGCCGCTTACCAAACGGCGCAGCCGTGTCAGCTATAATGCGGGTTAGGTGGCACTCGACCGAGTATGGAATAAAATCATTTTTACTGCCGACCCCAAAAAGCCAGTGATTTGAAGCGACCAGATACCAAAGACTGAGATCGCCATGCCCTACACCACCGCAAACCCGAACCAGGGTGAGCGCAAATTGCTTTGACAGCGTTCGCTACTACCTATGTGCCGCAAGAGATATCACACCACATTGAAACCTTATTAGGCGACTTGCTCTTTTTGTATCTGAATCTTTCACAAACATTGACCGGCACACCACCACAAGCACTTCATCACCGCTTTAGAAAGGATTCTCGCACAGGCTCAATTACCATCTCGGTCCATGAAGAAATTGAAAACAGGTTGATAGATTGCAAACCAGAAAACAAGAAGGAATATCAATACACCCAATGACAAAAATGATCCCTCTGACAAGAGACCGATTGTTTCGGAGATGATAAGGATAGGGATGAGGCTTATTTTAAAAAAGATCACATACATTGCTACGTACATCCACTTCTGTTTTGCGGTCCAAGTATCCAAAAACCAACGAAAAGAATAATGTCGCTTCATAAATCCTGAAAATTTCGTCATTTTAATGCTCTGATTTCGTCATGGTATTAAAACAATTGCACCAGATGGGTTACTTAGGCCACCTAACGATTTTGAGCTGAGCGGCCCAGCTTCAACTTCGATAATACATCAAGCCTAGGGCAGGCTCGGCAGAATCTCGGGTCCGCTAGTATGATCCAGCGAATGGTTAGAGAGCCTAATATTAATTATCCTTGTTATTTGGTTCCTTCTCTTCTCTTACAATTGCACCTATGAGACTTGCTACTATTATTGCCATTAATATCGCACCATTTAGCAATCGATATTGAGAAGCCGCTAGACAGATACCAATATCGTTAACTTGGACTGGCTGGAGTGATACAAAGGACTTGATGTTATTGAAGAATAAACCTAGGGATGGTTGATATGGATCAATGCAATTTGCATGTGAAAAGAAGATGGAAAAATAAAGCGTGATTTGGATCAAACTGAGCAGATAAGTTCCAAGAGATCTCCGATGAGATTCAAGAGGAGGTTTGGCTACAAATATCCAATCAAGTGCGAAAACAAAAAGCTCAATTAGGAAATAACCTGAGACTACACTTCCCACAGCACGGAATAGGCTGCTATTTAGGATTTGCGGTGGAAGATAAGGAAGTATTACGAACCATATCAATCCTAGAATTGTAATAAGTGACTGATAAAACTCTGCTGCCCCGGGAGGTGCCTCATCATTTTCTGCCAACCACCACTTGAAACGATTACCAAGACTGAAATTCCGATTCAAATAGCTAATTAATGACTGAAACTTGTTAAACCAAAATCCATCTTCGAAACAGCTTCTAAGCCTAGACCTTAGTGTCTTACGCATCTTATCCCCTCATATAAGAAAGGCTCTCTAACATATGAATATATTCAAAACCCGCCCCTTACTCACCCCTTGGGAGGATTTTAACGTCCTTACTGCAGCAATCTTCGGATTCAAGAGTACTATACATAATAGAAAGTGTTTTTTCAATCAAATGGACATGCTATGCACAATACCTGTCCTTTCTCACATTGCCTTTAAATTGGCAAATCCCTATTCGCAAAGTAGCCCAGTGAATGGTTTGCCGCCATCATACAATTTCCCAAGCAATGTGCGCCGCATCCCCGCACCGTCCTGAGCCCCTCGACTAATCCTTCGCCATGCTCTGGACAACGCTCGAGATAAACTCCGTCGAATGAGGACCCTGCTGAGCCCTTCGACTAATCCTTCGACTTCGCTCAGGACGGGGCTCAGGATTAATCTGTCGAAGCATCGCCTCCAGCGAGTGGATAGGCTGCGTTAATTTACCGATCCTTTGCACGTAAGATCAACGACTGAAAGTGGAATGAGTCAGCGTCTTCAAGATATACAGGAGTAAACTCTTCCAACAAGAAGATCTCTTCGGCTAGCTGCGTAATCTTCTCATCTTCCATAAATGAAAAGAAGCGTTTCGGTTCATAATCGTCATCCTCCCGAACGCCTTCCCATTCCTCACCACCGTATTGTCCCCAATAGAATAGGCCATTCTGTGTGAGTGTGTCTCTTATTGCTTTTAACACCTGGATCATCTGTGTCCTTGGTACATGCAGTAATGAATTCATGGTAAATACTGCATCGAAGGTTTTTCCAAGAGCTGCCAAATCTACAACATCACATACATAGGCATCAAAGTTCTTCTCCGTGCAGCGAGCAACCATCTCTGGAGATAGATCGACGCATGTGACCCTTAAACCATTTTCTCGGAAGTAAACCGCATGAATCCCTGGGCCGCAGCCTACATCAATTAAGGTTTGCACAGAGTTTTCGTGAAGAAATCGGAGGAATTTCTCTCGCTCACGCATCTTCCATTCCGAGATGGTGCGCCCTTCTCGTTGATCAACTGACTTGTTATAGGCTTGGATCAGATTTTTTCGAACATCAGACTCAAACTTGGACAAACGGCCTCCTTTTAATTTCGACGTAGCCTAACTAGTGAACATCCACACTGATGTCTGTATAGTATTACAAAAGGGATAATTCGGTGAACATCAGGCCACTCAGTTGCCCAGCTGGTTGGGGAACTGGTTTGTTTTTGCGCTCTCAAGCTTTTAGCCCGATGTAATTAATCACTCCGGGGAAACCATAGAACACTGCCAGTTATTTGCATAAACGGTCAATATATGCAAAGGTTTAATTAGAACGTCCTCAAGGGGGTGGATGATGTCGAAAAAGAAAATCTCTAATACTTGGACAATTGCAGGTGTCGCGGTTGCCGCCTTGGCGTTGGTCGCGGGGGGTGTTTACTTCTATACCGGGAACTGCAGAGAGAATTTAGAGAACTGTATTGTTGATCGGAATGCCGCTCAAAAAGAAGCCGCTGCTCTGGAAGCCACGCTTGATTCCATAGTCGCAGGACAAGGCACCCCCATCATTGAAATAGTCGAGGCGACCCGGATCGTCACGGTGGAAGTTACTGTTCCGGTGTGTGATTTACGTTTATGTGTTACCCCGACACCCACTCCAAACGAATGTAATGATCATCTGTCTAATACACCCTGTCTGAAAATCTTGCAGCCTGGTGATACCTGGCTGGGAATCGCTGAGAAATCACCGTTTGGCGACTACTGCCGTTATCCGGAGATTCTTACGATTAACCGTAGAGTAGATGGAACCTATCCCCGGCTCTCTGGAGCTGATCATGATATTAATAAGGCGATCACAGTCCCGAGTTTTGCGCCGAAGGGAAGCTTTCAACCAAGAATTCGGAACGAACAAGGAGGCTTCGAGGATATCCCTTCATGTGACGAAGGGGGGCTGCCGTGTTTATACATAGTAGATGAGAGCCTAAATCTCTTCACCTACGCCCAGCTTTCACAATTGATGTATCAGAATAATATCTTTGGCGAGAATATCGAGCGGGCGAATCTCGAGAGCGATTGTTCTGGGAAAGGCGTGCGATTGAGGCTGGGGGTGGAAATCGTCATTCCAAAACGCCCCGCTTTAGAGCCAGAATAATTCTATTAACGACTTCTGACGCTGATATTCCCCCCAGGTCTTCGTAACCGTAAGCCCCTGCCTTGCAAGTGTCGGGGTGGTTGTTTTCTTATCCTGCGTAAGCGGAACTCGTTAACCCCGATGAATCTAGGAATTTCTTCTGTCCGCCCACGAAACCTTTACAATAACGCCCCTTAATGTTGACAAAATCACACAATAATGTTTATAATACAGGCGACAATTGTTTATAAATAACCAGAGAGATGTTGATAAATGAGAAAGCCAAGGAAGAAAACGATAGAAATTCGCAACTTCATCTTGGATAATATTGCCAACCATTCAAGAGATATTACGTTATTAACTTCAGATCATTTCGATATATCACGCCCGGCGGTTTTGCGTCATATCCAGAAACTAATTGACGAAGGGACAATTGTCGTTCATGGTAAAACCCGTGATCGTCGCTATGAGCTGAAGATCATCGTTGATGAAGCCTTCTCATTTAGCTTAGCGACCGATGTTGAAGAAGACAAGGTTTGGCGGCACCTCGTACGTCCAATGCTGAAGGAGATCCCGGGAAATGTGATGAGCATCTGCGAATATGGAATGAGTGAGATGATCAACAATGTGATCGATCACTCGGAAGGTACTGAAGCTGAGATTCATGTCACCCAGACCGCAGCAAGAATTGCGTTCCATGTGATAGACAACGGTATCGGGATATTCAAGAAGATTCAGAGAGACCTTCACCTTGGTGAGCCAAGGCAGGCTATTCTTGAATTGTCGAAGGGAAAGCTTACTACCGATCCAGATCGGCACACTGGAGAGGGCATTTTCTTCACATCAAGAATGTTTGATAGCTTCGTAGTCTGTTCGGAGGGATTATTCTTCTCACCCCGCGACACTGGCGTTGACAGGCAGCTAGATCCTAGAAGCGATGAAGTGGGAACCACTGTCAGTATGGGTATCAGCATACTATCAAGCCGGACTCTCCATGAAGTCTTTGACCGCTACACATCAGATGATTTTGAATACACATTCTCAAAGACCGATGTCCCAGTTGCCTTGGCCACCTTCGAAGATGAGAACTTGGTTTCCAGGTCACAAGCGCGGCGTCTGCTGGCCCGGTTTCACGAATTTCAAGAAGTCTCTTTAGATTTCAGCGATGTTGACACAATTGGGCAAGCGTTTTCTGATGAGATATTTCGAGTCTTCTCTCGAAACAATCCGGACATCGAAATAACAACAATCAACACGAATGAGCAAATTGAAAGGATGATACGCAGGGTGAGGTCGGATCCTCAATAATTCCAGATTTCCTCTTTGCGGACCAGACCCCTCGGCCAGCCGTTCCCCCACCAAGGTTTTTAGCAATCGTTTCAACCTCTGAAAGACCAGTCACCGTAGCAGGTGAACCCATCAAGGTTTGCGTGCATAAAACCGGACACTGTCAGTGGAAGGTTATCAAGTCTCGAATTTGCTCCAATTTCGCCGGACCAATCCCCGATACGGCGAGAAGATCGTCGGCTGTGTTGAAGAGACCATTGGCCGAGCGATGATCCATGATCTCCTTCGCCAGGCTGGGGCCAATCCCCGGGAGCAGCTCAAGCTCCGCAGCCCCGGCGGTATTGATATTGACCATTTGCCCAGGGTCGATTTCGGAGAGTACGACTTCATCGCCCGTTGAAGATCCCGAGGTGGTTATCTGGGGAATGAAGACTCGCTGACCATCTTCAAGGTCGGCTGCGAGGTTGATCCTGTCGAGATCCGCGCCTGCCGTCGGTCCACCGGCTGCATCGAGAGCATCCTGAACGATCGAACTACGCGGCAGGAGATAAACGCCTGGTAGCTCAGCGGCGCCAGCAACATGAACCGACAACGGACCCGGGGTTGGCGGTGGAAGGAGTAGGATCGGGTATTGTTTTGGTTGGCGGATGAGAAGCAGGATCAGTCCTGTGGATGCCAGACCCATTAACAATCCGGCTAGGAAGGTGCTCCATTTACGAACCAGGTTAAACCCCCTCAATGTTCCCCCTTCACGCTCGATATTCGGATTATATGCCAAGTATGCCCCAATCTCAAAGCGATACTATAATCGGGGTATGCCTGACTATTATTCTGGTGAAGGGGATGACGGATCGACGGGCTTGCTCGGCAGCGAGCGAGTACCCAAGTTTCATTTGCGTCCGACTGCTTTTGGGAGGGTCGATGAAGCCTCAGCAGCGCTTGGGCTATCGCGAGCGACCGCGCTTTCTGATGAAACGAAATCTGTAATCCACGAAGTCCAAAAGGATCTCTACTCGATCATGGTAGAGCTTGCCGCTGTCCCTGAAGAGGAAGAGAAGTTTCAATGCCTTGAGGCATCACGCCTCACCTGGCTTGAAGGGCAGTTGGAATCTTTCGGAGACCGCATAAAGATGCCAAAGGATTTCATCTTGCCAGGGGATTCGCTTCCAGCCGCTGCGCTAGACCTCGCACGAACAGTCGTGCGCCGCGCCGAGCGGCAAGTTGTGCGGCTCGATCACGAGAGCAAGCTCTCCAACCCGACAATCTTGCCGTACCTGAACCGCCTCTCCAGCCTTTGTTTCGTGCTCTCTCTCTGGGAAAACGAGACCGCCGGCGTAGAAAAACCCACAATCGCTAAATCGAGAGACTGATGACCGGGACATGGATAAATATTGCCACGGTTCTAATCGGCAGCACCGCCGGGCTTCTGTTCGGCGCCCGTTTTCCCGATCGGATTCGCGAGAGTGTAATCAACGTATTGGGAGTCTTCACGCTTGCGATCGGCGCCGAGTTATTCATCCGCGGAACCAGCGTAGAGGGGGAGAACATCTTGCTGCCCCTGATCGGGCTGCTTATCGGTGTGATACTCGGCGAGTGGTGGCGCCTGGAAGCGCGGCTGAAATCGATGGGCGCCTTTCTCGAGAAACGCTTCGCGAAAGGTTCAGGGGAGGTCACGCAAGGTAATCGTTTTATCCGCGGATTCGTCTCCGCCAGCCTGCTCTTCTGCGTCGGTCCGATGACGATCCTGGGATCGCTCCAGAACGGCTTGACGGGGAATTACGAATTGCTGGCGGTGAAGTCGGTAATGGATGGTTTTGCCTCTCTTGCACTGGCATCCAGCTTTGGAGTTGGGGTGCTGTTCTCGACATTGATCATTCTCTTCTACCAAGGGGGATTGACGCTGGCCGCGGCTTTCGTCCAGGGTTTTTTCGATCCACTAATGCTGGCGGAGCTTTCAGTTGTTGGCGGGGTGCTTCTTATCGGTCTGGCGATCGGGACGCTTCTTGAGCTGCGACCGATTCGAACGGCGAACATGTTGCCGGCGCTTGTGATCACACCGTTGGCAATTGTAGTGCTGCGTTTCTTCGGTTTGATGTAGTTGTTTGTGGGGCGAAGTCCTCGACTCAAGGAAGCGGGGCCAAAGCGTAAAGGATGACAACCGCGGGGGGCTGGTGTCGTAACCGGATTTTAAGTAGATAAAAAAGGGTGCCGCGCAATGAGCCGGCACCCTCTTGGTTTTCCTATAGTTGCGCTTACTTTACCGCGAGAGCTTGTTCGATATATCCTTGGATCGTTTCAAATGGAAGGGCACCGGTTACAAGCTCGCCGTTGATGAAAAAACTGGGAGTTGAGTCGACCCCCGCTTCCTGGGCGGCTAGATAATCGGCCTCGACCAGGTCTTGATAGCGTTCTTCACGCAGGCATTTCGCGAATTCGGCGTCCAACCCGATGATATCCGCCATCGCTTCCAGTCGCGCGGAAGAAAAACTTTGCGCGTTCTCACCGATCTGGTTGGCAAAGAGAATATTGGAAAATTCCCAGAAGAGTCCTTGTTCCGCGGCGCAGTAACCACCGAGAGCAGCGGCCTGTGAATCTTTGCCGATGAATGGGAAATTATGGAATCTGTAGTAAACATCCCCGGTCTTGACGTACTCGTCGACTACTTGCTCAAGTGTTTGGGTATGGAAGAACTGACAGGCAGGACATTGGAAGTCAGAGTATTCCTCAATGACCACTGGCGCATTAGGATCTCCCATCGTCAGCCCCTCAGTCTGTGGGAAATCAATGGCCGTTGGAGTGATGATGTTTTTGATTTGGGCTTGTGAGTTGAAGATAACTAATGCCGTGATGAGGATCACAACCCCTGCTATGACAAGCGCGGCAACGAGAAGATTCTTCTGTTTTTCACGTTGGCGTTTTTCACGAATTTCTTCCCGTTTTCCCATATTTCCTCCAAATTAATTATTTCCCAATATTGCCATAAAAGGTCCGAAATGTCCATCCATGCAGAATATCCTATGAAGCTTTCTCGGTCGCCAGGAAAAGTGCAGCTTCTTTCACGGAATCCGTTCAAGTCAGCGATGAATATCGCAGAAAAGGATCTTAATTCGGCTTGAGACAGAGGTACGTTTGTCTTAAGGCATATGGCCGAGAAGTGCCTACCCGGACAGTTGAATATTATTGCAGAGCGAGTTTGGTCTCAAGGAGCGAGAAGCGCTGGCCGGAGGGTTCAAATCCGAGGGAGCGATAGAGCTGCTGGCTGCGGTAATTATCTGCCTGTGTGTTCACCGTCACTTGCTCCAACCCACGCTGAGGAAAAACATGGAGGGCGTTGGCGATGAGTGCTCTACCACAGCCCTCGCCTTGAAGGTCAGGGTGGACCGCCAGGCGGGCGATGTGGGCGCCCAGCGCGGATGAAGTGCTCATCTGATAGGCGATAATCTGGTCCCCTTGTGATATGACCGTCGCCAGTGAGGAGAGACGGTAGGCAGTGCGGAGCGACCGCAGGGATAGAGCCCAGAGGGGATCGAATGCACTCTGATCTACAAGAGCGACAGCGGGGAGGTCCCCCAGTGTCATCTTTCTCAGCTTCCTCCCGTGCTCCGGGATATTTGTAAACGGGGATCCATCCCATTTGTAAAAAATGACTTCATTCGTCTCTTGAAAGCCGCTATCTTTTAGGAGGGGGATGAGCCAATCCTGTGTTGCTAATGCAACCGCCTGTGCTGCGCCGAGTCCTACTGCGCTCTCCACTGCCGCCTGCCAGAGACGACCCCACACTTCGTATTTGGGAACGTCTTTCAGTGCGGCGAAGAGGCGTATCCAGGCGACCTGCGGGGGATCAGGCTGGCAAGCCAGGCAGGCCACAGGCATATCTTTGTTGAGGGCAATGAGAAAGGGCGCCTCTTCTAACAGGTCCAGAACGTTCAACCAGTCAAAGTGGAAGTGTTTGTATGATGCGTTTGCCAATAGCGAGGAGACTAAGGCTTGATCGCTAGACCGAGTCTGCCGGATCGTCCATGACGATTGCGATTGCATCGCGTCTGTACTCTCTAGAGGAGAGATCAGGATCCCCGACCCAGGAGTCGAGCGGGTATTTTGAAGAGTTTGCGGAGGATACGATCGCGCAGGGTCAGGCGCGGCTGAGAATCGAGAGCTCCCTGCATGCTGGTGAGGGCATCAAAAGGTTTACCGCCGCGCAATTGAAGTCTTGAGAGGGCTTGAAGGATATAGGACCGTGTTTCTTGATCGTCAGTCTCTTCGAGACACCCAAGTGCCTGGAGATAACATTCCTCTGCTTGTTTGACCTCTCCGGTGGCTTCAAGTGCAGAGGCAAGGTTTCCCAGAGCCATCGCTTCCATCTGTTGGTTTCCAGCGTGTTGGAAGATCTCCGGGGTCCCCTTCACAGCTTCTAATGCTTCATATCCCAGGTCCATCTTCAGGAGGACAACGGAGAGGTTATTGGCTGCTTCAGCTGCATTTATGTCGTCGCCGCGATTGAGGAATTCGTGCTTTGCAGCCTTGAATCCGTGGACGGCATTCTCATACGCTCCGAGTAGATAGGCGTCGAGCGCCTCCCGGGAAAGATCCTCGGGAGAATTTGACTCCTGTGTCATGGGATCAGATCCTCAAGGGCCCGCGCGACTCTCTGCAAGGCGTGAAGATCAAGCTTCGACAGGCGCTCTGCCATCTTGAGATAAGGTTCATTTTCAGGTGTGCTGAAGAAGGCGCGCAGGTCTGCTGGAAGTTCACAGAAGCGTTCGAACGCTTGCTGGGTCATATGCCAGTTGCCGATTGGACCCTTGTGTTCGATTAGCGCATCAAGGGTTTGTTGAAGGGCATCACCCAGGCTTTCCAGATCGGGGAGGGGGATAGGGCGCACACCGCGTTCGTAATTGCTCACACGGCTGGTCGGCATATCGACTGCCGCAGCAAGGGCTTTTATAGACATCCCCAGCTCGAGCCTCCGTTTACGCAGCATTGCGCCGATCATCCGCTGCCGCAGAGTGACCATGATGATCGGATCGAACTTATAGTCTTCTCCTACCTCCCCGGCGGAGGGTGAGATGAAGTAGCGCAGTGGAGTATCTATGTGGAACGCAAAGAGTTCGAGTTCTGGCAAGGAGACAGACTTTCGCCCATGTTCATACGAGGAGAGTGTGCTGGTCGAGGTGCCGATCAGCTTCGCCGTATCTTTCAAGCTCTTCCCCGTTTCCAGGCGTTTTTCGCGCATTAATGCTCCCAGCATTTTGGCGCGTAAAATTCGGGTTTGTCGATCTGTCATAACGCAGCTCCCGATTGCGGATTGAGGGGATTATAGCAAATGTCCCCACTTTGGACCCACTGGCCAGAGTCCAGAAGAATCTTCAGGCTTAGCACACAGTAAAAAAGGCTTTGATCACCAATCGTGGATACGATAGAGCCCTGCAGGAGGATCGTCGTGTAATCGGATTTCTGATTACAGGTGATCGTACGGGGAATAGAGGGCTCATGATCAGGCGCACCTTCTTGCCCGGATCTTAGCTGAGATTGAATGCCTCGATTGATTACTTAAGCAGGAGGGAAGCTGCATCTTTGAGGATGAGATTGGCTCGTTCCTCAGGGAAGCGCAGTTGTAATGGGGCATGGAGGGAGTTTAGCAGCGTGAACTGTGTACCGATGTTTGGTACCGCAGCCAGCATCTCCACCCCCATGCGATCTGTCAATGTCCCTTGAGTTAATCCCTCGGATGGCAAAGGGCGGTTTGAGATGTACTTCACTCGATCTGTTTGGATGCCGTGGCTGTCTAGATAATCCACGATCGCGTGGGCATTGGCAACGCATTCTTCATCGGGCATGAGGACAAGTACAAGATCTTTGGACACGCTCATCACCAATCGAGCCAGAGGCGAAAGATTGCGCCCCAGGTCCACGATTATGTATTCATATGTGGAGCGGAGCGATTGTAAAAGTGGTGCAAGCCGGTCCGCGTTCAATCTCTCTGCCTGGTCCGGGCTGGAGGCACCAGGGATAAACTTAATATCCCACGCCTGTGGGGTCAGGAGACTCTCGCGCAGATAATCGTGTGTGAGCTGGCTTGGTTCAAGTTCCGTTAGGTCAACGACATCCGGCGGCCCCATCGTTCCGGTGATCTCGCACAAGGACCCGATCGGCAGGACGAGGTCGAGAACAACGGTCTTTCCTGGTCCGACAGCTTGCGAGATGAGGTGGGCGATATTGATGCAAATCGAGGATGTTCCGACCCCGCCTTTTGCCCCCAGGAAGGCGATCACGTGAGCGAGGTGGGGAGCCGCCGAGGTGCTTTTATCTATTACATCAGTTTGCTGCTCTTCCGCCAGGTAGCTAATCAGAACTTCCACCGCGTCAGTTTGTTTGATGATAACGTGGTCCAGACCTGCATCTATGCCGGCGACAGTGGTTTGGGGTGCGCTAAGATGTGTGAAGCCGACCAGGATAGTTCGGCTCGTGCGCTGATCTTTTCTTAACTTCTTGATGAGTTCAATGAAATCGATATCTGGGAGATCTAATTCGGTGACGATGATGTCGGGTGGATCGCGCCATGCTTCAATCAACCCTTCTTTGCCCGTTGGAACCATCTGAACTTCATAGCCCGTTTGCGTGAGCATATGGTGGATGAAGATGGCGGTCTTTCGATCAGGCTCTATGACGAGCAATGAAGGAATTGACATTCTAGCGCTACTCTCGGGGTCAGTCGCTATTCAGCTGAGGCGGGCATCATGTAGCCAATCCCCTGTTTGGTTACGATATGTATGGGGTGCTTGGGATCGGGCTCGATCTTCTGACGGAGACGGCTGAGGCAAACCCAGAGAATTTCCTTATCGTCTTTATATTCAGATCCCCAGACGGACGTCAGCAGGTCTTCCGGGCTAAGCACCCGACCGGTATTGTTGGCCAGTGTTTGAAGCAGACGATATTCAGTCGCTGTGAGGGCGACCTCTTCGCCATCTACATTAACCTGTGCGCGCGCAAGGTCAATCTCCAATCCGTCATGCTCGAAAATTGGTTCGTGGAACCCTTCCACAGTTTCACGCTCGGCTCTGCGCAGTACGGCGCGGACTCGGGCGAGCAGCTCCTGCGCCGAAAAGGGTTTAATAATGTAATCATCAGCACCAGCGTCGAGCCCGCGCACGCGATCGCGCTCTTCCCCCTTCGCCGTGAGAATAATGACCGGGATAGATGAGAATTCTCGGATGCGTTCACAAGCTGTGAAACCATCCATCACCGGCATCATCACGTCGAGGAGGACGAGGTCTGGTTTCTGTTCGGCGACTGCATCGACGGCTTGCTGCCCGTTCATCGCCTTGATCACTCCATACCCGGCAGTTTCAAGGTTTATTTCCACAAGGCTCAGATAACGGGGTTCGTCATCGACGACCAGAATTGTTTTCGGATCAGACATATTCTCCCTCCTGCTCATCAATACTGATCTCTTTAACGGGGATTGTGAAAAAGAAACTCGTCCCCTCCCCTACTATACTCTCAACCCCTATTTCTCCGCCATGGGCATCAATAATTTTCCGGCAGATGTAAAGCCCAAGGCCCGTGCCGCGGGTGGCGGCGTTTTTGGGTAACCGGTAAAAGCGCTCAAATAGGTGTGAAAGATGCTCCTGGGGAATTCCAGGGCCTTCATCACGGACTTCGACGCGCATGTGTTCATCATCTGCAACTACTTTAATATACACCTTTGCCCCGGGCGCGTATTTCGTAGCGTTGGTGAGGAAGTTATCTAGAACCTGTGCGATACGGGTTGAATCGATCTCCAGAATCGGGAGCTCATCTGGCATCTCGAGTGTGACCTCCATCTCTGGAGTAGCCCCCTCAATTCTTTGAATCATTGCCCGGAGGACAGGGCCAAGACGGGCTGGCTCGAAGGTCATACTCAAAGTTCCGCTTTCTAGGCGGGATGAATCTAATAAATTATCGATGAGTTCGCGGAGTCGATCCGCTTCATCGTCGATGATATTAAGAAATTCGCCCCGGCTCGCATCGTCCCATTCTGTGTCCTCACGCAAGAGCGTTGTTACATATCCTTTTATAAACCCCAGCGGGGTTCGAAGTTCATGTGAGACTGTTGAGATGAAATCATCCTGCATACGGGACAGCTCACGTTGTGCTTCCAAACTAGCTATGCGTCGCGAGAGACGGCGGTTCTCAAGGAGTTGGCCAACGTGCCAGGCGACAAACTCCGCTAATTGGATGTGTTCTGATGGGAAAGAGGGTCCTCCGAATCTTCCGAAGGTGAGACTTCCTACGCAGCGACCGCTGACGAGCAGCGGTAAGCCGAGGAAATCGCGTCGCCGCTCGCGTCCTTTCACAACCGGACCAGCATCCTCCTGGCGCAGCACGGTCTGGCCAGAGCGAAAGGCTTCCTCTGCGGCTGGCTCGCCCCAGGCTAGTTCCGCCCCGCGTGATCGGCCTCGACCTAATGCACGAGCATAGCTGGGTTCTAACTCGTGCGACTCCTCATTCTCGAGATAGAGAGCGACGGTATCGAAGATGAAGATTGTGCGGGCAAGACGGAATATTGCATCGAGCCCCGCGTCGGTATCAAAAGTTTCTGCGACGATGCGAGCAATGGCATACACGGCGTTTAATTCCGTGCCGTATGTTAGAGATTCAGTCGGAATTAGTGGACCAGTCATTTATTTCCTGAAGTTGAAGGGATCGAAAATCCAAATTTCGTCCCCTGGTCTTCCTGGCTGGACACCGATAATTCAGCTCCGTGCGCATCTACGATCATTTTCACGAGTGCAAGTCCCAAGCCAGCGCCTCCGTATCGTCTTGTTGGAGAGCCATCTAGCTGGTGAAACGGCTCGAAGATTTCTTGGATGCGGTCTTCGGGAATACCGATACCGGTGTCGGCTACAACAAAATGCATCCCTAAATCCTCGATTCCTACCTTTACACTTACCTTTCCGCCGTTCGGGGTGAATTTAATGCCGTTGTCGACCAGTTGGAAGATCGCCCACGAGAGCCGCTCAGGGTCTACCTGCAAATCAGGCAAGTCTTTTTCCAGCTGGGCTTCCAGGGTGACGCCTGCTTTTGTCGCCTTCTCGCCGGAGCGATCGAGAACGCTGTTGATCAACGCTGGTATCGGGACAAGTTGCAGATGGAGGGTGATGCCCTCCCGCGAAGCAGTTGAGAACTCGATCAAGTCTTCGATCAAACCACCTAGGCGGTTTGTCGCTCGAAGAGTCACTTGCATCGCCTCGCTTTGTTCATCTGTGAGATCACCCAACTGACCAGCAACGAAAAGTTCGACGTACCCCTTGATATGGGCCAGCGGCGTCCTGAGTTCATGCGATATGTTAGAGATAAGATTGGCTTTAATCTGATTGATCTCGGTCAATCGCTCAAGAGCGTGCCTGAGTTCTTTTGTCCTCTCCGTCACCCGTTGCTGCAAAGTTCGATTTGATTCTTGAAGAGCGGCATGCAATTCTACGATCTGTTGGGTTATCGCTCGATCCAGGGTCTCTCGCTCTATGTAGCCCAATTGAAGCAGCGTCTGGCCCAGGAGGACATGCTCACCGTTTTCGGCAGCCACCTTCTGGCGCACCAGTGCCATCTTGAGTTGATCATCCGAGATCTCGCCCTGTTTGATGAGGAAATCCCCGATGCGGGGCACGAGCCATTGCGGTGTGGTGTCCATCGGTGCGAACTTTGGGGAACCATCGAGGTACGCTTTTTCCCCAAGGAGGGAAAGGAGAGCCAGGTCGATCCCACAATTTGGGCATGTCCTCGCGTCTCCCGGGAGAGGGCGCTCACATTGGGGGCAAGGGATTAATGGAATGTTGGATGTTCTCTGGGAAGACTTTGCCATATGGAACCCTCTGTAGAGTTCAATCGAAACCATCATAGCCTTTCTGGTGATTCCTAGCAAGCATTATCCACTTTGTAGTGAAAGGACCTTGTAAGGTACAAGTCGCAAAAAATCAAGGATAATTACTGCAGTGAAAGGCAAGGTAAAAAATGGCCGTGGATGTTCTCCTAATCGATGACGACCCCGATCTCGCGATAATGCTACGTACGTTGTTACGGGGGCAAGATTTTCAAATTCGGGCAGTATTCAATGGGCAGGAAGGTGTCGATGCGTGCCGAGATGCGCCGCCAGATATCATTATCCTCGACTTATTAATGCCCAGCATGGACGGTTGGGAAGTTTGTGAGCAGATACGCGAGTTCTGTGATGTTCCGATTCTGATTCTCTCTGCGATTGGATCTCCAGGGAGCGTGGCCAGGGCGTTGGATTCAGGGGCAGATGATTATCTAATCAAACCTGTCCACGCCAGTTTGCTCGCTTCCAGGCTGCGCACGCTGATGCGTAGACGGCTCAGGATGGAGCACGTTATCGCCGCCTGACACATTCATTTGTTTGGATCGCTGGCTGGCAACCGCGTTTCCCTTAACAAAGGGGCTGTCCCAAGAGGTCAGCCCCTAATGTTTTTAAATGTGAGGTGCACCCAGGTGCGCTGCGCGCCCGAGTTTCAATTCATCGAAAGCTGGCTAATGTAGATATTCACGTCGACTCTTTATTCCCGCGCAGGGTATGAGCTGTCGGTTATTCTGGAGTCAGGTAGCGCTGCTTCCGGTTGCACTCGCAATCTGCGAATTGATGTCCGCACGTAACCTCCCGCAGGTTTATTTATCCCGCGGGAGGCTGGGGGCTGCTGGGGCATGATGGCAGCAGGGGCCGACACGGATCGGCCCCTACGGCTTTCAAGGTTTATACGGGTCTTCCAATAAATTAGTTTCGCTACAGTGTTGCTTTGGTTGCGCCGCCATCGAACATGAGAGCGTGTCCATGGATGAAGGATGCGGCAGGAGAAGCCAACCAGGCGATAGCTTTTCCGAACTCGTCGACCGTTCCCATCCGGCCCAGGGGTACATCTTCGGTGACTTTTTCTGCTTGCTCATCGATCGTTGTTCCATTGCGCTCGGCGCGATCCATCATGAGCTGCTGCACTCTCTCCGTCCAGGTCCAGGCAGGATTGATCGAATTTACGCGGATGCCTTTCGGCCCAAGTTCATTCGCCAGTGACTTTAACAAACCGATCACAGCCATCCTCAATGAGTTTGAGAGGATCAAGTTTTCAATCGGTTGTTTGACGGAGTAGGATTGTGTCGCGAGGATGGAGCCGTGTCCTTGTTCGAGCATGTGCGGCACGACGGCGTAGCAAAGCCGCACCGCGCTCATCACAGTCAGGTCAACAGCTGCGCTCCAATCATCAGGGTTGAGGTCGAGGAAGCTCCCAGGAGGGGGGCCTCCAGCATTGATGATCAAGATGTCAATCTTCTGAAAGTGGTTGTGTGCTTTAGCGATCATCGCTTCAATTTGTTCTGGTTCGGTCAGGTCGGTTTGAACGGCGAGCACATCGACACCAGTCTCCTGTTGAATCTCCTCTGCCACGGTGAAAATCTGATCAGTGCGGGAACATAAGGCGATATTTGCGCCCTCTCGTGCAAGCGCCTGCGCCGCAGCCTTGCCCAGTCCGCGTGACGCGGCGGTGACGACTGCCGTTCGATCCTGTAAACCCAAATCCATGGAAGACTCCTTGTCCTCCTCCGAATTTAAAGGAGGATGATTTGATGATCCACGACCTGAAGGTCTGGTCGGTGCCGCTCGATCCACCTTGGAATGTTCTCCAGCATCCGCTGCAAGTGGCGGTCGTTGTTCCCAACAACTGCACAGGCGATCCCCGCCGATCTGTGCACGTCATTGTGCTCCAATTCAGCGGTGGAGATATTGAACTCGGACTGCAATCTTGCGAGCAGCGGTTTAAGCTTGCTGCGTTTCTCTTTCAAGGAGTTGCAGCCGGGGAGATGGATTTCGATCGTTACGACGGCGACGTGCATGCGCTGAGTTTAGACCGTATGAAGGAAGGGCACAAGGAGACGCGGCTCTTGATATAATAGATTACTATGAAAAAAGTTGCGTTTCTCATCCTCATCGGTGTCGTACTCTTCCTGGCGATCTCGGTTGTCGTCCTCCTGCGCGGGGTGCAGCAGGCGACTCAGCCTGTACTAGAACTCCAACAAGGAGTATCCACGGAGGTCGCGCGGCTGCTCCATCCAACCCCGACGATTATCCCCGATCCGGTGACCATTGTTCACGAAATACAGTCGCTGGCTCGCCTGGAGACCATCCACTATTCGATCGAGAAGGTCATCACGGCGGAGACTCGCCAGGGACCCTTCGGATTCTTGTTCGGGGACAGGCTCCTGCTCGTTGCCCATGGATTGGTCATCGCCGGTGTTGATCTGGCGGATATCACGGAAAATGATATCTCGATCGATACCAGCGGAATCGTCACGCTCAAGCTCCCCCCGGCAGAGATCTTTATCGCCGCATTGGATAATGAGAAGACGTATGTCTACGACCGTGAAGTAGGTTTCTTGCGGCGCGGCGATGTCGAGCTTGAAACTGCCGCCCGCCTTGCAGCGGAAACAGAGATCCTGGAAGCTGCATTAAAAGATGGGATTCTCGAACAAGCGCAGGTGAATGCAGAGGCCTACCTTTTCCGTCTTCTGGGGTCGTTGGGATTCTCGAACGTGCGTATTTCCTCGGCCTCACAATAGTTCACTTGAAGTTGAAAACTCAGGTGATTATTCCGCCTTTCTAAGTAAATAAAGGGAAACCAAGCAAATTAAGGACTAGGATACTAGATCCGTTCGGTCCATCGGGTGTTGGCGAAGCGTTCGCGCTGCAGTTCTTCAGCTCGGGTGAGTTCGCCGGGGGATGGATCTCTTGACTCCAGTTGCAGATCAAGAGCCTGACGAAACCCTTCGCTCATTGCCTTCGCGGCACTTTCCCACGACAAAGGTTCGCCCAACAGGTCTTCTACGGTTGCCGCGCGGTTGCGGAGGGCATCCACGGCAAAGATGCGCTCCTCCTCGTCATCGAACTGCAGCACTTCACAAATGCGCGTGATGTCGCCTTTCAAGGGAAGTGTCCCGTGCTGGAGGATGCCGTTCCGGCGTCGAACCTGCGCGCTTCCCAGCAGTTTCCTTTGCTTGACTGTAATCTCATAAGCGCTAGGCGCTTGGAAGCAAACCGGGTTACCCCGCTCGCCCTCTGAAAGTTGTTTTTCGGGCTCTATCTCCACGGACATGGCCATCTGCTGTAATCCTGCGACGAGGCCGGCGCTAAGATGGCGGTAGCTTTCGAGAACCCCACCAGTAACGTGGGGGTTTTCGATGGGCGCGATCACGGCATAGGTGAGTTCATCTGTGTGAAGGATCGCTCGTCCCCCTGTAGACCGGCGAACGATGTCCCATCGTTTCGCGTGCAGCCGCTTCAGGTCAACATCATGGATGGATTGCGCAACACCGAGTGAGATACAAGGGGGCTCCCAGGCGTAAAAACGCAAGGTTGGGAGCGCTTCGCCGCGGCCCACGGCTTCGAGGATGGCTTCGTCAAGAGCCATGTTCCAACCGCCGCGAGACGGGGGAGATATTGTGAGTCGCCAGTGATTGGGGATGAATTCATGCATGCCGCATATTATAGCCTCGTTGCCGCGCACGCATTCCTGGCTTCACGTGAAGGTGATGTATTCTGATAACCCGGTGAGGCTAATTTCCTCAAGTGTGCGTCTCGAATAGGCAAGATGGAGGTCAGATTTAGCTCGAAGATGCTGCGCATGCCTTAGAGTCAATCTGGATCTTATGTTAGACTCAGGCGGCAAGCACATACGCGTAGATTCAACTCGCAAGCAATGGTTCTGAAATCCTCTCGAGAAATGACATGTTTCTATTGAAGCAACCTGATCAGAAGCAGCTGCCCGGTCATCCTATCCAAAGATGGATGAGTGTCTCAGTGGCGCTATACCTGACCTTAATTGGGCTGTCGGCGTGTCAGTCGGGCTCTGAAGTCTCAAGCATTCCAACAGAGATGGCCACAGCTATCACGCCCATGGCGGCGTCAACCCCAACGCAAACAACAGAGCCCACGCCTGCGAATACTGGCGAGATCAGCATTTGGCTGGACTGGGAACCAAAGGAGATGGAGGCTCTTCAGGAGATCATCCAGTTGTTCTTGGATGAAAACCCCACGGTTGATTTTTCACTTGAATATTATCCGACGGATGAGTTATTGAGTGCCTTCGAAGATGCAAGCCGCGCTGGTACGCCGCCGACGATTCTCTTCGGGACTTCGCTCTGGGGTCCGCGCCTCTATGGCGGTGAGAATCTCCTGGATCCATCTTCGATGGTTAACGCCGAACTTGAACGCAGGATCCATCCGACGGCGTGGACACAGGTGGCGTACGATAACCACATGCTCGGACTCCCCCTCGAATTTCAGGGTGTGGTCCTCTTCCGGAACCGGACTCGAGCAGCCGAGGCGCCGCGGACGGTTGAGCTTTGGATAGAAGAAGGGCTCAGCCAGCGCGAGGAAGATCCGACGGCGATTGTGCTGGATTTTGGGTTTGGCTTCTCAGCACCCCAACTTTCGATTTGTGATGGGTCGTTCATCGGACCACAAGCTGAAATTGCCCTGGAACTACAGCCGGGGATTTGCTGGTTGGAAGTGATGCGCGATCTTCGAGCAATCGGTCCCGTGGTCATGGATTCAGATGACGATCTCTCGAGATTTTTAGCCGGCGAGTCAGCCTGGCTCATTGAAGAGACACCACGTACCATTGAACTTGCGCACGCGATTGGAGTCACGAACCTTAAGGTTGATCCCTGGCCGCTCTATGAACCCGCTGACCGGCCCCTGCAAAGCCTGGTCTGGACTGAAAATATCTTCTTGTCGAGAGGGATAGCTACGAAGAATCTCGAAGTGACATGGGCTTTTGTGGAGTATCTATTCAGCGCCGAGGCGCAAATCTTACTGAGCGACTTTCAGAGTGCCGCTCACATCCCTGTGGATACGACGGTTGAGCTCATCGATTCGAACATGATTGAGATGGCCTCGATGCTGCGTTCTGGAGTCCCGCTGTCACTGTGGATCGATTTGGATGACCACATTAAACCGATTGAGGATACTGTCGAAGACGTTATTCTCCAGGGGGTTGAACCTGCTGTGGCTGCGCAGCTTCTCATCGAATGGATGGAGCAAATTCAGGCACCTGGCGAGGGATAACCTACGCCGATGCGGGGAAGGATCCCCATGATGTCGCTCGTGCGGGCTCCATCTATGGAGCCGAGTACCATCCCCATGCGCCGGATGCCCGCCCTTTAATGTCATGCTGAACGAAGCGAAGCATCTCATTCTTTGAGCTGAGTCCTTTTTCCGACCAAGAACGAGATTCTTCGTCGCGGAGTTTATCCTGAGCAACGCCGAAGGGATACTCAGATTGACATAATCCAAGATGACTTCACCTCTAACGCAGCTAAGCAATAATAAATACTCAACGCCGTATTGTTGCGAGCGGAGCGAAGCAATCTCCTCGCTTCTTGCGCCGAGGATGAGATCCTTCGACTTCGCGCCCCCTCTCTCCGGTCGGGGATTTCGCAGAACAGGGGTCGTCCTGACGGGCTCTTCACAATAGAAAGGAGAGGAAACCGTATACGCGTAGGGGCCGATCCGTGTGTCGGCCCGTTCTCTTCCCATTATGGCGCACATATGGGTGCGTCCCCCACCGGTAATTTGTCATTTCGAGAGAGCCGTGAAACGGCGACCGAGAAATTCCTATGATGTCGCTCGTGCGGGCTCCATCTATGGAGCCGAGTATCATCCCAATGCGCCGGATGCCGCCCCACAATGTCATGCTGAACCCTTCGACGGAGTTAATCCCGAGCGGGTCGAGGGGCTCAGGATAAACTCTCCGAGAAATCCTAGAGAATATTCCGGGTGGGGGTTCAAGCGCACCAGCTATACCCCGTTGTATAATCCGATCAGGAATTAACACAAATTACTTCTAGATCTGGATGGAGATTTCGGAAGGAAATCCAGCCAATGCATCTCGTTTGTACGCACGAGCAGGCCGACTTCGACGCTGTTGCCAGCTTACTCGGTGTCCGTTTACTGGATCCCGAGGCGATGCCTGTGCTGCCGAGGCGTGTCAACCGAAATGTCCGGGCGTTTGTCACTCTGTACGGTGATCATCTGCCGTTCGTGGAGTTCAGCGAACTGCCGCGCAGCCACGTCGAGCGGCTTACAGTCGTCGATACGCAATCATCGCCATCGATTAAGGGCGTAAGTGCGGATACTAAAGTCCACCTGATCGATCACCATCCACCCGCTGATAGTCTGGCCCCCTCCTGGACGACCCACATTGAGGCCGTGGGTGCGACGGCGACGTTACTCGTGGAGGATGTTCAGGAAGCGGGCAGGAATCTCTCGCCCGTTCAGGCCACGCTGCTGCTGCTCGGGATTTACGAGGATACCGGCAGTCTTTCTTATGCGAGTACAACATCGCGGGATATGCGAGCCAGCGCCTGGCTGTTGGAGCGGGGGGCGAATCTCAATCTGGTAGGAGAGTTCTTGAACCATCCGCTATCGAATGGACAGCGAGAGCTCTACGACCGTTTAATGGAAAGCATCGAAACCTACGAGTTTCACGGCCTCTCAATTATTTTGGCCTGTGGCGAAGCGCGAGATTTAGTGGAGGAGATTTCAACGCTTGCCCATAAGCTCCGGGATGTATTTGATCCCGATGGCTTATTTGTCTTAGTTGGTTTGAAGGGAAGCGTTCAGCTTGTAGCTCGCTCGACGACAGATGAGTTGGATGTGGGAGCAGTTGCAGAGCACTTCGGAGGCGGCGGGCATGCACGGGCGGCTGCGGCGTTGATCCGCGAACGGAAATACGCTCATGTGAGAGATGAACTCATTGAGTTTCTCGGCTCACTCATCGAACCCGCACCCACAGTCGGGGAAATCATGTCACGCGATCCTCAATTGCTCAAACCGGATGTGAAGATTTCAGACGTGGGCGAACGTATGCAGCGGTTTGGTCACGAAGGTTATCCCATTGTGGACAACGGGCAGGTTTGCGGCTTACTCACACGCCGGGCGGTAGACAGAGCGCTTTCTCATGGCATGGGCAGCCAACCGGCATCGCGGATCATGGAAGCCGGTGATCTTGTGGTGCGAATGGATGACTCGGTTAATCATTTGCAGAAAGTGATGATCGAGCACGGCTGGGGTCAGGTTCCGGTTGTCGATCCGGACTCCGGCGAGATCGTCGGAATCGTCACAAGAACCGATCTGTTGAACATCCTGGGGACAGGATTGGAAAGAGAATACAAACCCAGCCTGGCAGGGGAGTTGGAAGAAGTACTTCCCGGTCCGCGGTTGGCGCTGCTTCATCTCATCGCACGTGAGGCGGAAGAGCGCGGCGACGCGCTCTACATCGTAGGCGGTTTCGTACGCGACATTATCCTCGGTGCACCGAGTGTGGATTATGACCTCGTTGTGGAGGGGGATGCGATAGGTCTTGCTCGGAGTCTGGCTGCAGCCCATGGTGGTCGCGAGAGCAGCCATCAACGGTTTGGGACGGCGAAATGGCAGCTCGAGCTAGGGGATAAACGGCTTTGCGCGGCGCTCGAAAGTGAATCGCTTGGGTCCAATACGCTTCCCCAAACTATAGATTTCGTCAGCGCCCGTACCGAGTTCTACACTCACCCGACCGCGTTGCCCTCGGTCCAGCGCGGGAGTATTAAGCTCGACCTGCATCGCCGCGATTTCACGATTAACACCCTCGCGCTGAGACTGGATGGTCGGTATTACGGTCAATTACTCGACCATTGGGGCGGTGGCCGGGATTTACGGAATCAAAAGATCCGCGTCCTGCATTCCCTGAGTTTCATGGATGACCCAACCCGTATATTGCGAGCGGTACGTCTGGAGCAGAGATTCGAGTTTCAGATTGTAGACCGTACATTGGAGTTGTTGAACGAGGCGATTCCGTTGTTGGATCGTGTGAGCGGCGAACGGATCCGCAGCGAATTCGATACGATTTTCAATGAACCTAGATTCGCCAGGATTATGGCCCGACTTCAGGTGCTTGGCTTGCTCGAAGCCATACACCCGTCCTTGGTGTGGGATCAATGGCTTGATGAGCTTGTTGAAGCGATTAAGGGATTCGAACCCCCCGAATCCTGGCGTCTTGAAGAGCCTCCTGAAAAGGAGTTTCTTTACTACGCGATGTGGCTTTTCCGCTTGACTCCCCAGGAAGCCGAGGGGGTTGGGAGTCGGCTGCGATTTCCCGCTGCTGTTTTGCGCGATGTTCTCCAGACTGTTGAGCTAAACCGTTTCCTGCGATCTCTGGCGGAGACCCACTCGCCGAGCACGGTTGTCGCTAGATTGGATGATGTACAAGAGCGTGCGCTTATCGCCTCTTTCCTGGCGTTGAATGATCTGCCAGTAATCTGCCAAATTCTTGAAAAATACCTCGGGGAATGGCGTTTCATCCAACCCGAAGCGGATGGGGAGGTCTTGCGCGCCATGGGGTTGCCGCAGGGACCGATCTACGGTGAGATCCTATGGAAGCTGCGAGCCGCCTGGCTCAATGGAGAAATCCGGGATGTTGTGCAGGAGAAAGCGCTCTTAGAAACTATAGTGAAGGAAACCTTGGCGAGTGGTTGATCGAACCGCAGTTTTGATCCGGCATGCGACGGATGCTGACCTATTGGCGCTTGAATGGGCTGGGGAATATACACACTATCGTCGCATGTATCGGCATGCAATGCAGGATTCCAAGCGCGGCAATCGGGTTCTGCTTGTAGCAGAGGCCGAAGGTGAAATCATCGGCCAAATTTTCGTGTACTTTCGCCCATCCTGGAGTCGGCACTTTCCTAAAGAACAGGCTGGCTACCTTCATTCCTTCCGGGTAAAACCTCAATTCAGGAAACAGGGAATCGGTACTTTGTTAGTCCGTCATGCAGAGTCGATCCTTATCGAGCGCGCTTATCACCGTTCTGTCATCTCTGTTGCGAAAGACAATCTGGAGGCTTTGCGGCTTTATCAAAGTTTGGGTTATTCGATCTTCACAGAGGATCCTGGCCAATGGTCCTACGTCGACGATCGCGGCCGGGTACAGCAAGTAGTAGAGCCTGTGCATTTGATGCAGAAACGCCTAACCCTGGAATAATTAAGTGGCGCCGGGCTGGCATGGTTCTTGAACCGTATAGGGCAAGTTTCTAGCCGGCAGCGTTGAAGATGCACTCAATCAGGGAATAGGAAAGATTTATCTGCTTTGTTTATCCTTAACCTTTCCCTATTTGTGAGCTAAACTCCGCCGTTGGTTCCGGATTAGACTGAAGAGTGTAACGTATACCATTCAATTCAAATTGATGCGCGGCATCAGTCCCTATGTCATTACCTGATTGGCCCACCCTGAAAGTCCGTAATTTTGCAGCCGCCCTGCTTTTTGGCACCATTATCGCGGCTTGCAGCACCTCCCCAACCCCCACATCTACAACGAATTTGTTAGAACCGTGGCTGGGGCTACTGCCTGCTCCACACGGTGAAGGTGACCAAACCCATTTGGATCGAGAGGAGAATCAGGGCACGCCATCTCTACCATTGGCGGTCCTCGGCACACCCACACCGGATCCATTTCGCGAGCCGCCTCAACTTCGTACAGAGGCGGAGAGCTACATCGTCCAACCAGGTGATTCGCTCAATTCGATAGCGATCCGGTTTGGAGTGTCCGCTAGCCAGATTGCGCGGGCGAATGCGATCTACAACCCAGACGTGTTGAGTGTATGGCAGGCGCTGCATATCCCCGCTCAGGAATTACAGCAGCCGGGACCGACTCATAAGATAATCCCCGATTCCGAATTGGTGTTTGGTCCCGCGAGCATATATATCGATATCTACGCCGTTGTCGACCATTGGTATGGATATCTACGGGGTTATATGGAGGAAGTCGAGGGTGAGGAGATGAGCGGGGCGAGCATCATCCATTTGGTCGCTCGGCGTTATTCGGTGAACCCACTTCTATTGTTAGGGCTTCTTGAATACGAAGGTGGGTGGTTAACCCAGAGCGAACCGCCACCGCAAAGTCGCTTATACCCGATGGGATATGCCGCCTATGGCTGGGAGGGTCTCTTCCCGCAGCTTTCATGGGCGGCCGATCAGATAAACCTGGGCTTTTACCGCTGGAGAGCAGATTGGTCGGGCCCATTTATTCTGTCGGATGGTCAGGTGATCAATCCTGGATTGGGAATTAATGCCGGCACTGCAGGCGTGCAGCAGCTCTTCTCCCAACTTCACCACGCAGATGTATGGAGGCAGGTTGTCGACGAAACAGGGTTTGCGAAGACTTATGCTGAGCTCTTTGGAGATCCGTTTGAAAGGCGTGTAGAACCTCTGCGTCCCGTGGATTTGAAGCAGCCGATTCTTCAGCTTCCGATTGAAGATGGATCCGTATGGTCATTCACCGGTGGACCTCACAGTGCCTGGGGGGATTACGCGGGGTGGGCGGCGCTTGATTTCGCCCCACCTGGAAATGTGTCGGACTGCAGTGTTTCCAATGAATGGGTCGTCGCGGCCGCCGAAGGGTTTGTAGTGCATGCTGAGAATGGGGAGGTATTACTTGACCTGGATGGAGATGGTCATGAGCAAACGGGTTGGGTTTTGCAATATATGCATATCGAATCTCGCCATAGAGTGGAAGCTGGCACGTATTTGCAAGCCGGAGATCTGATCGGACATGCTTCGTGCGAGGGCGGGGTGGCCACCGGTACGCATCTACATCTCGCCCGGAAGTATAATGGCGAGTGGATTCCCGCCGATGGTCCAGTCTTGTTTGAGATGGATGGCTGGGTTTCGTCCGGCGCAGGGTGGCCTTATGATGGGTACCTTAGCAAAGATTCTGTAGTCTTGGAAGCGTGTGCATGCCGCAATGAATTCAACCAAATTTCGCGTTAAGGGTAATTTAGAAACCAGATGGACCACCAGCCGGTGGCGTATCTGGCTGCCTCTTGCCGCGCTGATTCTGGCAACCCTCGCCTGTTCGCGGGCAGAAGTTTCCCCGCCAGAGGTGAATGGCCCAGAAGGGCTGCCCTCTCCTACGTTCCAAGCATCGCCATCAGCAGAGCCTTCGGAGATTATGCTCCCGCCAATTCCTTCAGCTACGCATACACCGGCGCGCCCTGAACCGTTTGCATCCCCAACCTTCCCGGCTACACCGACATCTATTAGCGTGGATGTACCGGAGCTGATCCTCTACGAAGCCCAACCCGGTGACAGCATCCGTTCAGTCGCTGTGCGTTTTGGCGTCTTACCGGAGGAGGTCGAATCTCCTGATCCTCTCCCTGTCGTCCCGGGCTTGATCGATCCTGAGCAACTGTTGATGATTCCCCGGCGGTTGCCGGATATCGGATTCAATGAGCGGCTGATCCCCGACAGCGAACTCATCTTCTCACCTCATGCTTCAGATTTCAACACTGTAGAGTTTGCTGCAGCTCAAGGGGGTTATCTGCAGCGATATCGCCAGATCGTCGGAACACGATGGATATCAGGCGCTGAAATTGTGGAGCAGGTGGCGCTCCACAACTCCATCAATCCTCGTTTGCTTCTGGCAATGGTCGAGTATATCGCTGGCTGGGTCACGGATCCGACTGTTCCTAGTGGCGATGCCTTCAACTATCCAATGGGGAATGTGGATGACCAAATCCCCGGTTTGTATCATCAACTCACGTGGTTGGCTAACGAACTCGGGAATGGCTACTACGGTTGGCGGGCCGGGACACTCACAGATGTTCGCTTCTGGAATACCGGTTCGCTGCGACTGGCGCCTGACCTGAACGCGGGCACAGTCGCTCTTCAGCATTTCTTCTCCATCGATCAAACACAGCAGGCTTGGGAGACTGCAATCAGCCCGGAAGGGTTCTTACGTGTATATGAGGATCTATTTGGGGACCCCTGGGCGTATGAGTACCCGTTATTTGAGCCAGGTGTTGAACAACCAGATCTTATCCTACCTTTCGAACTTGGCAAGGTTTGGTCCTATACGGGCGGACCGCATGGAGCATGGGAGCGTGAGAGTGCATGGGCGGGGTTGGATTTCGCCCCCGCTACAAGTATCTCCGGGTGTGTGGTGTCGGAGGAATGGGTGGTCGCCTCTGCACCGGGTATCGTCGTACGATCCGAAAACGGAACTGTGGTTCTTGATCTCGATGGGGATGGGCGTGAGCACAGCGGCTGGTCGCTGCTCTACCTGCATGTAGATCACACGGACCGTGTTCCGGTCGGGAGTCTGCTCGAGGAAGGCGATCGGATCGGACACCCATCCTGCGAGGGGGGAATCGCCACAGGTACGCACATTCATATCGCCCGAATGTACAACGGCGAGTGGATCCTGGCGGATGGTCCCATTCCCTTTAGCATGGATGGATGGGTCGCACGGGCTGGTTCCAAACCCTACCAAGGCGCGCTTGTGAAGGATGGTCAAGAAGTCTTGGCGTGCTCTTGCGCTTCTCAGGAGACGCTGATCACGCGATGAATAAACATCTTTCTCGGAGTAGGGTGCTGCTGGTCTGCCTGGGGATGCTCGTCGGCGCCTGTCTTCCGGCCAATCCCGCTGCCAATAAGACTGTGACACCCGAAGAGCCCGTTCTGGCGGTCAGTGCAACACCCTTGCCGACGCGGGGACCGCATTCACCAGGACAGGTATTTGAGTATCTTGCGCAGAGCGGCGACACCTTGCCAGCGATTGCCTCTCATTTCAACACCACCGTGAGTGAAATCCGTGCAGAAAATCCGGATCTCCCCGAGACCATAACTACACTCCCCGCTGGATACCCGTTGCTTGTTCCGGCCTATTACTCACCGCTTACAGGATCAACGTTCCATATTCTCCCTGACAGCGAAGTTGTGAACGGTCCTTCCTCTGTGGGTTTCGACATCCGCTCAGAAGTTCTCAAGCGCTCCGGTTTCCTCACAGATCAGGACACCTTTGCATATAGACGGCAGCGAGAGGCATGGCAGGTCGTTGAAATCATCGCCATGAATTACTCGATTAACCCCCGGTTGTTGTTGGCATTGCTTGAGCACCAGAGCCAGGCTTTGAGCCTCCCATTTCCGGAAGGTGAAGAGCGCACCTATCCTATGGGTGTTCAAGACCGCAGCTACCGCGGCCTCTTCTGGCAATTGGTCTGGGCGGCCGAACGCATTAACGATGGATATTACGGCTGGCGATCGGGATCCTTACAAGAAATCGAGCTGGCGGATGGGCTTATCGTTCAGCCTGACCCTTGGCAGAACGCCGGCACCGTCGCGGTGTACCAGTTCTTCGCTGGTATATTCGGGGAAGAAGCGTTCGCGGCGGCCGTTAGCCCGGAAGGTTTTTTCAAGACCTATTCAGAGTTGTGGGGAGAACCCTTCGCGCAGGAGATTGATCTCATCCCTGCCAGTTTGCAGCAGCCTGAACTTGGGCTGCCATTTATTCCCAATCGAGTATGGGGTTTTACCGGAGGCCCACATCCTGCCTGGGGAACGAGCTTACCCTTCGGCGCGCTCGATTTCGCCCCGCCTTCGGAGGAGACCGGCTGTGTTACGTCTGTGGAGTGGTTCACTGCGCCGGCTGATGGTGTGATTGCCCGGAGCGCGGAGGCGACAGTGGTACTTGATCTAGATGGTGATGGAGACGAGCGCACGGGTTGGGTGCTTTTCTTTTTTCATGTGGCTACCGAAGGAAGGATCGCTGAGGGGATTGAGTTGAAGACAGGCGATCTCATTGGATTCCCATCCTGCGAGGGTGGGCGTTCGACAGGAACGCACATTCATCTTGCCCGCCGCTACAATGGGGAGTGGATTCCCGCCGCGGGACCGCTGCCGTTTGTGCTGGATGATTGGGTCGCAGACTACAGTGGAATCGAGTATGAAGGTACGCTTACAAAGGGGTCTAAGGTCGTCCCGGCTTGCCATGGGTGTGCGACCTCTGAGAACCAGATCATCTACACGCTGCCCGAGTAGGGCATGGCGTGCCGAATTCCTGCGTAATCCCCAGCAAGATTGACTAACTCGATGGCAATGCCCGCCCGTGCCTACTTTCCTAACATCCTTCGGTGCTTGCCGTTATCGATGGGCTCAGTTATTTTTGGTGCTTTTAGGGACCTTCTTCCTGGCTTTCGCCGATGGAGCGGCTTTCTTGGGGACCTTTCCCTTTGCAGCTTTCTTCGGTTTTGATATTGGGGCTTTCGCCTGCTTGACGGGTTGCGGAGCCATCGTTGATCGAGGAAGAGATGGCGAGATGCGTCGTACCCGGTTCTTTCCCTCCAGCTCGAAAATTACTTTGCCAGCAGAGGCGCGCGCCCGCTTGGGTGCATCACCGAAGCGGAGTGAGCGAGGTGCACCGCTCGAGAAATGCACGACGGCGCGATCTTTGATCTCGCCAATCGCCGCCCCCACAATTTTTGCGCTTTCGCCGGATTTCCAGGCGAGAACCCCCTTACCGTGCCGGCCCTGACGCGGGAATTGCATAAGCGCGCTGCGTTTTGCATCGCCTCCCTCCGTAATTAAAAGCAGCTCCTTATCAACTTGAATAACCCCCATTCCGATGACCTGAACATCCTTGCCGTCAAGTCGGATTCCGAGGACACCCGCGGCAGAGAGGCCCATCGGGCGGACCTCCTTTTCGGAGAAACGGATGGCCATTCGGGCTTCGCTCACGAGCAAGACGTCATCATTCCCTGAAGTTAACTCTGCCCATCCGAGTTCGTCGCCGGAACCGACCCGGATCGCCTCGAAAGTTTTCGCCGAGGGGCCTGGCAGGGATGCGAGGCTGGTTTTTTTCACCATGCCGTTGCGAGTCGTGAGGAACAGGAAGCCGTACCCATCAGCCTGACCGATCTTATCGGCAGGGATGGCAATGCCGCCGATGAGTGCAGTTTCGAGATCGAACGCAGTCGCGCCGGAGAGCTGCTTCGCCCCACTGGGATCATCGCTCTCGGGCAGAGTGTGAACGAGAAGGGCGGATGCCTGCCCTTGAGCATCGAAAAGATAGAGTAGATCGTGGGTGCTGGCGCCGATGACGAACTCGGGTGCACCGCGCCCGGAGAGACGCGGCAGGCGCGCGGTCGGTGTGCGGTAGATCATCCCTGAGGGGGTGACAACCACCCAGGTTTCTTTGTCGGGGGTGATATCCGCAGTGGCCAGGACCGCCGTGCGTTTCCCCTTTGACGTCTGGGTAATCATCGTCCGCCGACGATCATTGAAGTTATTCTTGATATCCATAAGTTCCTGAGCGATTAAGCTGCGCATCTTCTTCGGAGAACGCAGCAGGCTCTCCAGGATTTTGATTTGGTCGAGGATCTTTTTGTACTCCTGCTCGATGTTCTTGCGTTCGAGGTTAGAGAGTCTGCGCAGCGGCATATTGAGGATCGCCTGTGCCTGGACCTCAGATAGTTTCAGGCGCTTTTGAAGGCGCTGGCTCGCTTGGTCGGCATCTCTAGAAGTCCGGATCATCTGGATGACATCATCTAGATTTTTCAAAGCAATCCGTAAGCCGACGAGTAGGTGTTCGCGCTCCCTGGCGCGGGCCAGGTCGTATTCGCCACGGCGGTTAACGACTTCAAACCGGTGATCGAGGAAGACCCGCAGCGCTTGCTTCAGACTCAGCATACGCGGTTCACCGTCTACCAACGCAAGCATGATCACGCTGAAAGTCGTCTGCATCGGCGTGCGGCGATGGAGTTCGGCGAGGATTTTCTCAGGCACACCGGTTTTGGAGAGTTCGAGTACGATCCGCATGCCATCGCGATCGGATTCGTCACGCAGGTCAGCCAGACCTTCAAGCCCGCCGCCGCGGGCGAGATCGGCGATGCGCTCTATCAAATTAGCTTTATTGACTTGGTAGGGCAACTCGGTGACGATGATGCGTGAGCGGCCGCGTCCCATATCTTCGACGTGGACGCGAGCTTGCAGTGTGAGTTTGCCGCGTCCGCTGCCATAAGCGGAGGCCAGTGGATCCACATCTCCGGATTTTCGCACGATGATCCCGCCCGTCGGAAAATCGGGTCCGGGGATGAAACCCATCAGATCCTCGATATTGACATCGTCCAGTTTTGACCAGTTCTCGAGCATATAGATAAGTGCGTTGCAGACCTCACCCATATTGTGTGGGGGGATCGAGGTGGACATGCCCACGGCGATGCCTGTGGCGCCGTTCACGAGCATGTTTGGCGCCATCGCCGGGAGCACAGTTGGCTCACGCAGTGACCCGTCGAAGTTATCGACGAAGGCGACAGTGTCCTTTCCGAGATCGGCCATAATCTCGGTGGCGATAGGCGTGAGCCGCGCTTCGGTGTAGCGCATGGCAGCGGGCGGATCTCCATCGACCGAACCGAAATTGCCCTGCCCCTCGATCAGCGGATAGCGCATCGAGAAGGATTGAGCCATGCGGGCCATGGCTTCATAGACTGCCATGTCACCGTGCGGGTGGAATTTCCCGAGCACCTCACCGACGATGCGCGCCGACTTGCGATGTGGAGAATCAGGACGAATCCCCATGGCGTTCATAGCGTGCAGGATACGCCGATGGACGGGTTTAAATCCGTCACGTGCATCGGGCAGCGCGCGAGAGATGATTACGCTCATGGCGTAGTCCATATAGGACTGCTGCATCTCTTCGTTGATGTCAATCTGCTTAACCAAACCAACTTCCATACGTCACCTCGAATAGGGTTCAACTGCCGCCGGTATGATAAGTGAGCCGCAGATGGGCGTCAAATCGGATCAGTCTCAATTTAGAGATTCAGAATGGGGGTGGTGAGGGCAGATGGTCTTCGCTCTTTGTTGAGATCTAATCCAAGCTCTGAAGGAATACAGCCCCTTGCTCCACCCTCCTGCATGTGCTAAAATCCATAGGTAAGGCTTTTGAGATAGCGGTGGTTCTGAAAAGTGGGTTTTCCCCACTTTTCTGCGTATACAATAGACTTAGAACAACCACCAAGGAAAAAAGAGAGATGAAGAGTGAATTTGCACTTGCATTCAATGAAATAACGGAGCGCTTCAATCTTCCAGCCGAAACGGTGATGGAGGCGCTAGAAGCGGCGATGGTCTCCGCCTATCGGCGGTCCGTCAACGCCTCCAGCGCACAAAACGTCGAAGTCAAGATTTTGCCTGAGACCGGTGGCGTGGAAGTCTTCGTGGAGAAGGAAGCTGTCGAGGAGGTCGAGAACGATCAGACCGAAGTAGCCCTCGAGATTGCCAAGACCTTCAACCCTGAAGCTGAGCTGAGCGATATGGTGATGGTCGATTCCACGCCTAAAGACTTCGGTCGTGTTGCAGCACAGACGGCGAAGCAGGTGATCCTGCAGCGCCTGCGCGAAGCCGAGCGTGAAGCCCAGTACGAAGAGTATGTTGAGCGAGAGGGTGACCTCGTTCACGGCACTGTTCACTCCGTCACACCGCAAGCTGTGACGGTTGGCCTGGGGCGAGCGGAGGCGATTCTGCCACGCAATCAACAAATCCCTGGCGAACATTTCCGTGTACGCGACCGCATTCGCACCTATGTTCTTGAGGTGCGCAGGTCACCGCGTGGACCGGTGATCGTTGTCTCCCGCACCCACCCGCACATGCTGCGGCGGCTGCTGGAGATGGAGGTCCCGGAGATCAATCAGGGTTTGGTGGAGATTAAATCGATCGCGCGCGAGGCAGGAAAACGTGCAAAGGTCGCCGTAGCGGCGCTACGCGAGGGGGTGGATCCTGTCGGCGCATGTGTCGGTATGCGTGGAGTACGCATCCAATCCATCGTCCGTGATCTGAGCGACGAAAAGATCGATGTAATTGAATGGCATCCTGAACCGGCAACTTTTGTGGCCAAGGCGCTAGCGCCGGCCCGTGTTTCCGGTGTGTATCTCAGTGAGGAAGTAAACCGGGGTAAAACAGCGATCGTCGTCGTGCCGGAGGATCAGCTCAGCTTGGCGATCGGCCGCGCCGGCGTGAATGCCCGCTTGGGTGCGAAACTGACCGGTTGGCGCATTGATATCAAGAGCCTACCCGAGACAACTGTTGAGTCCTTGATGCTTCTCACTACGGAATCATCTTTCGCTGAAATGGCTGAAGAGCAAGCTGAGATTATATTGCAGATCGAGGCGATTCTAGTCAAGAAGGAAGAGGGGCGCCCAATCACTCCTGAGGAATACCAGACGATGACATCCTTCGTCGATCAGGTGCAGAAGGAGATTGAGTCGCGTAAAGATACCCGCCGCCAAGTCGAGATCGAGAAGTTAGCCGAAGTACGAGCATCATTCCCTGAATCAGCGTTCGAGGTTGACCTCACTGAGGTTGACCTATCGACGCGGGTGCTTAACCTGCTCATCGAGGCTGGCTTCAAGACCGCTGGGCAAGTCCTGGAGAAATTGGGGATGGACGAAGATGCCATTCTGGGATTACCGGGCATTGGGCCAAAAGCGATGACCGAGATCTCCAAGACTCTTAATTCCTTCTCATATCCCGAGCCGATTGTCGAGGTTGAAGAGGTTGCTGAGGAAGAAATCGTTGCCGAGGAAGTTGAAGAAGTTCCCGAAGCTGATCTCGAAGCCGAAGATGGTGTCGCGGAGGAAGTGGCCGCAGAAGTTGAAGCTCCTGTTGACGAAGAGGAGGCTGAAGCTGAAGTGGAAGAAGTTGCCGCGGAGGCTTTCGAGGAGTTGGCCGAGAAATTCGGGGAGACGACCGAAATCCCCGAGTTAAGTGAGGAAGAGTTTAAGAAGGACTCCCCCGAAAGCAAGCAGCGCCGTAAGGAAAAATCACGGGTTATGGAATATGATCCCGATCTGGATGAGGTAGTCGTCCGCAGGCACAGGAAGCGCGACGAAGGTGAGTGGGGCGAAGGGAATTATTAGTATACAAACGATTTCCGGAAGGGAATGCAAAGGTCGATGAATGTCACCACGTAGATCGCGGCGGCGAAAGCATGAACCCCAACGGACTTGTATTGGCTGCCGGCAGGTCTTAGCAAAACGGGCATTGATACGAATTGTACGCGAGCAAAATGGCGTAAAAATTGATTTGACAGGAAAAGCTCTTGGGCGTGGAGCCTATGTGCATGATCTGCGATCATGCTGGGAAACGGCTCTGAAAGGGTCCTTGGTACGATCGTTAAAAATTGGTTTGACGGACGAGGCTCGCCAGGAGTTAGAAGCGTACATGAATAATCTGACAGACGAGCATAATGGCTGAAGCGAGAGCTTTCGCTGTCCGCGCCGAGCACGGCATGGCCTAACCACAGAAATACCCGGAATTCCCCAGGCCAACTCGCTCGCTGCTGACGGAGTGCTCGACCCGGAGGTGCGATATGAGCGAGAAAGACCTAAAGATCGTAGAAATCCCCACAACGGTCACAGTACGTGATCTGGCTTTAATGATTGATGTCAGCCCGATCGATGTCATCAAGCAGTTGATGGCGAACGGTGTGATGGCGAATATCAACCAACAAGTCGATTTCGATACCGCGGCGATCGTGATAGGGGAGTTCGGCTTTGAGGCGGAACATCTTGCAGCACCAGAGGAAGATCTGGATGAGGCGGGCGAGTTGCCGCGCTGGCGGCAGTTAATCGAAGATGAAGATCCAAAGACGCTAAAGGATCGTCCTCCGGTAGTGGCGGTGCTTGGGCATGTTGACCACGGTAAGACTACATTGCTGGATGCTATCCGTTTAACGAATGTCGCGGAGGGGGAGGCCGGAGGCATCACCCAACGGATTTCTGCCTATCAAGTCGAGCACAATGAGAAATTAATCACCTTCTTGGACACACCCGGGCATGCCGCCTTCACAGCTATGCGTGCGCGCGGGGCCCAGGGGGCAGATATCGCCGTACTGGTTGTCGCAGCGGATGATGGCGTAATGCCCCAAACGCGTGAAGCGCTGTCCCATTTACAAGCTGCGCGAGTGCCAATCATCGTCGCCCTGAATAAAATCGATCGTCCTAACTCCAATCCGGATAAGGTCAAACAGGAGTTGTCCGACATTGGACTTATTCCAGATGACTGGGAAGGCGACACGATGGTGGTCCCCGTTTCGGCTAAGGAGAAGGAAGGGCTGGAAGACTTGCTTGAGGCTATCAATCTCGTCGCTGACTCTACGGAAATAAAAGCCAACCCATCTGGGGCAATTGTGGGGACGGTGATTGAAGCTGAGCTGGACAAAGCCAAGGGCGTTGTAGCTACGTTCCTGGTTCAGAATGGAACTTTGCGCGTCGGAGATGCCGTCTTGGTGGGCACGTCCTACGGGAAAATCCGGGCGATGTTCGATTTTCAGGGTGAGGCGGTCAAGGTAGCCAGGCCATCGAAACCTGTATCCGTGATGGGCCTCTCAGATGTGCCTCTCGCTGGAGAGCTCTTCACCGCTGTTGAGACTGAGCGTGAAGCGCGCATCATCGCTGATGAGCGAGCGCTCGCGCAGCGAGAACGCTCCCGAAGACCTTCAAAAGCACAGTCCCTTGAACAGCTTTTCGCGGCCTTTAAGGCGGGGGAGGTTAAGGAATTGCGGCTTGTGGTCAAGGCCGATGTTCAGGGGTCTCTGGAACCGATCGTCAATTCACTGCAGGAACTTAGTGCAGGTGAAATTAAAGTGAACATCCTCCATGCCGGCACTGGCAACATCAGCGAAAACGATGTCATGCTTGCCGCGGCCTCGCAAGGGATCGTCATCGGGTTTAATGTGACCGCAGATCAAGTGGCAAAGAACTGCGCCGATACGGAAGATGTGGATATCCGCGTATACGACATTATCTATCGCCTCACGGAAGACATAGAGCTGGCGCTCAAGGGCATGCTGGAACCTGAGACGCGCAGGGTTGTGCTTGGTAAAGCCCGTGTGCGCGCGGTTTTCCGAATACCCAAGCTCGGCAATATCGCCGGGTGCGTTGTCACCGATGGGGAAATACAGCGCAATGGACGTATGTTGGTGCTGCGCGAGGAGGAGGAGCTTTTCAACGGCCCTATATCCTCCCTCAAACATGAGAAGGATGACGTTCGCGAAGTTCGAAACGGCTTTGAGTGCGGCATTGGTTTGAAGGGTTTCGAGTCCTTCAAAGAGGGCGATATTCTCGAATGCTATACCGAAGAGACGGTTCCCATAACGTGAGGTTGAACAATGGCGAGTAAGGCGCGCGCCCGAAAAGTTGGAGATCGCATTCGCGAGGAGTTAGCCAACATCCTCGTGCGAGATGTGGCCGACCCTCGCCTGGCTATGATCACTGTTACACATGTGGATGTGGATCGGGAACTGGCCTATGCCCGAGTGTTCGTAGTCGCCAGCGGAGAAGAAGAGCGGATGGATGAGGTCCTCGCGGGACTGGAACGGGCGCAAGGTTTTCTGCGTAGCCAACTGGCGACACGCATTCAACTGAGAAGCTTTCCCCAACTCCGCTTTAGTTGGGACGCTTCTCATCAGCGCGGCATGCGCATTGAGGAACTGTTAGACAGCCTGAAAGAGGAGCCCGGTGAACAAGAAGGAGACGTGGGGGGCAACAACGATTGGGAAGGCCAAGGCAGCCCTTAACGCCGCTCAGAAGGTCATCATCCTCTCCCACGAACGGCCAGATGGAGACGCTGTAGGCTCGCTGCTTGCTCTAACGCTGAGCTTGGAAAGAGCTGGGAAAAACATCGTGCCGGTTCTTTTGGAAGGTGTACCGTCTCGATTCCGCTTTTTGCCAGGCGCAGATAAGGTATTGACGGATATCCCGAGCGATTGTGATTTGCTGATATTGGTGGATGCCGCCGATCTTGAGCGAACCGGTTTTCCAAGTGAGACACTGCCGCGGCAGCCGGACATTAATATCGACCATCATCCAACCAACACCGACTTTGCTCTAATCAACATTGTTAATCACAAAGCATCCGCCACGACAGAAATCCTCTATGACGTCATTCCACAGTTTGGATTGGAAATCGACACTGAAGTCGCCACCAATCTCATGACCGGTTTAATTACAGATACGATCGGCTTTCGTACGAATAGTGTCACCTCGAGAACTCTGGAGATTGCTTCAAAACTCGTTAGCATCGGAGCTCCCATGGCGGAGATTTACGCGCGAACGCTCAATCAACGCAGTTTTGTGAGCGCTCAATATTGGGGCAAAGGGTTGAACCGACTCGAGAAGGAGAACAGTATCTTATGGACCAGCCTTACAATTGAAGACAGAAAGGCTGTGGGATACCAGGGTTCAGATGATGCTGATTTGGTGAATCTCCTGGCGACGATTAGAGGAATCCGGGTTGTCTTGATTTTTATTGAACAAATGGGCGGGAAGGTGAAAGTCAGTTGGCGGTCTAAGCAAGGGGTGAATGTGGCTGAGATTGCTTTCTCCTTTGGAGGCGGTGGGCATGAACAAGCTGCCGGGGCCACAATAGAAGGAGATATGCAGGAGATTCAGGAGCGTGTCCTAGCCGCTACCCGGGAGTCCATCTCAACCTCTCCGGCGGATTTACCATGAAACACTTTGGGCTCATCCTCGTCGACAAACCTACGGGTCCGACCTCGCATAAGGTCGTAAGCATTGTTCGTAGGGAGACAGGGGTACGCAAGGTGGGTCATGCAGGAACGCTTGACCCTCGAGCATCGGGGGTTCTTGTCCTCTGCATGGGAGCAGCAACCCGTCTAAGTGAATACCTCAGCACGGCTTCAAAGCGTTACGAGGCTGTAATCCGTTTCGGCGCAAGCACAAAGACCTACGACGCCGAGGGAGATGCCGTCCGAATCACTGGAGCGGTGCCAACCGAAGAAGGTATCAAGGCGATTCTCCCCGAATTTACGGGCAAGATCGAGCAAGTACCGCCACCGTACAGCGCCATAAAGATCAAAGGCAAAAAAGCCTATGAGTTGGCGAGAGCCGGGAAGGAATTTGATCTAGCTGCCAGAGATGTAACGATCTATAAAATGGCTCTCGTAGAATACCGCCCGCCAGATTTGGTCTTGGAAATTGAATGTTCCGCCGGAACGTACATACGTTCACTCGCGCATGATCTAGGAGAACAATTGGGGACTGGCGCCCATCTGGCGAACCTGCGGCGGACGAAAGTGGGCCATTTCACGATTGAGGATTGCGTCTCACTCAGAAAGTTAGAATCGGGTTTTATCGACGGCACCTGGGATGAATACTTACGGCCCGCTGTTGACGCATTACCTGATCTTCAGAGGATTAAAGTCGAGGGAGAAGTTTACGACGATGTAACCTTCGGCCGGCTCATTCCTGCAGATCCCTCCGCCTCGGGAACGGCGCTTGCAATCGGTCCCGATGGTGATCTGGTCGCCATCCTCGATGCTGTCGAGGACGGCGCAAAATGGCATCCGAAGAAGGTTTTCAACCGCTGAAGTCGCCTATGCAGCACTTTCGAGACTTTTTCTCCGTTCAATTGGACCAAAGCGATCTGACGATTGGATCTTTCGATGGGGTTCATCGAGGGCATCAAGCGTTGATCAAGGCACTCGTCGACCACGCGCATAAGGAAAATCGCCCGGCGGTCGTTCTGACTTTCTACCCTCATCCATCCGTATTTCTACGTGGCAGAACCCCCGCTCTTTACATCAATACACCAGAGGAGAAAGCCGAATTACTTGGGGAATTGGGCGTGGACTATGTCATCACGCAGAAATTCGACCGAAGCCTGGCAGAGATCCCGGCGGGGATCTTCCTTGATCGATTAAAAGCACGTTTGGGGTTGATGAGTTTATGGGTGGGTGAAGATTTTGCGCTAGGATATAAGCGTGAAGGGAATCGCCACTTCCTCGCAGCCGCGGGTTTGGAGCACGGGTTCTCTTTGCATGTGGTTCCTCCGGTAATATTTGACGGTGAGGTTGTAAGCTCGACACGTGTGCGCGAAGCACTGCGCTCCGGGGCTGTGGCTCGAACCGCAGAATACCTCGGCCGGTCATTCGCAGTTCTAGGGAAGGTAGTTTCGGGTTCAGGTCGGGGGCGAGCGTTGGGGATCCCCACGGCGAATTTGGAAATCTGGGAAGAAAGAGCATACCCGCGATCGGGCGTGTATGCTTGTTGGGCGGAGCTGAATGGACAACGCTACAAGGCGGTGACGAATATCGGTATAAGACCCACCTTTGAAGACAAGCAGGAACAGGCGATTGTTGAAGCTCATCTACTTGATTTCAATGAGGATCTCTATGGAAAGGAACTGTTCCTGAATTTTATTGCTCGCCTGCGTGATGAACGACGTTTTGCAAATCCGGAACTGCTTCTTTCTCGCATTGCGCGCGACATTCAACGAGCGCGCGTAATTTTAGATCAAGACGCGGAGGGGCAGGATGTCTGAGACATTCAAGCGGGAGATCTACCTATTGCGGCCAGAGGAACTCAATCCGGAGACGATCGCCGTGGCCTTTGCAAAAACATCGAGGTCACCGCTTTCATTTCGTGAAATCGCAGCAGAATTGACCGATGAGAAATCCGCAGAGTTCCATGAGCGCTGGGTTGTCGGGTACGGGCATGCCTCCGTCGCTGAACATGCCGTCTTGCATCTGGCCCTGGAGAATGTCTCCCGTTTAGCGATTGAGTGTATTGAGTCAAATCGCTTGGCTTCCTACACCGAGAAATCAACTCGCTACCAGAAATGGGACCGTAAGGGATATTTCATGCCCCCTGAAGTCCAAGATGGAGCGATTGAGAAGATCTATCGCCAAACCTGCGACTTATTGTTTGACACCTACATGCAATCCCTCGCGCCGGTGAAAGATGTTGTCGCGCGCGCGTATCCACGTGCCGAGGGCGAGAGCGAGGAGCGCTGGGACGGTCGAATTCGTTCTCGCTATGTCGATGCGTGCCGCTTCCTTCTGCCAGCAGCGTCCCTGGCTAATGTGGGCATGACCGCCAACGCTAGAGTGCTTGAGCATGCAGTTCGAAAGATGCTGTCTCATCCCCTGCGCGAGGTACAGGAGATTGGTGAGCGGGTTAAAGAAGTTTCTCGAGTTGAGACCCCAACCCTGGTGAAATACGCGGACCGGGTTCCATTTTTCCAGGAGACCGCCGCAGATTTTTCAGAACGAGCTGCTGCTCTTCCTGCCGAACCTATGGCCGGGATGCTCGAGTTGGTTGATTGTGATCCTGAAGCCGAATTGCGAATCCTTGCGGCAGCTCTCTTCGCGCCGGGAGGTGCGAGTTTCGCAACGGTTTTGAAGACCGTGCGAGAGATGGATGGAGACAAACAGAAGGAACTGGCAGAGGCACTCTTGGGAAGACTCGATCGTTTCGATGCTCCGCTGCGAGAGCTGGAGCATGCTTATTACACGTTCGATGCGATGCTGGATCAAGGGGCATACTTCGAGCTAAAACGCCATCGCATGATGACTCAAACCCCTCAGCGATTAAGAGCTGACCTGGGTTACGCCATACCGCGTCTAATCGTCGAAGCTGGCTTTGAATCACCGTATAGAGCGGCGATGGAACAGGCTGCTGATGCATTTGGAGAAATTGAAGCCTGGAATCAGCACGTCGCTGCTTACCTGGTGCCGAATGGTTTCAACCGCAGGGTGCTGATGACGATGAATCTACGAGAGGTGTATCATTTCTGTGAGCTGCGCGCGGAGGATAACGCGCACTTTTCCATCCGGCGCATCGCGCTGCGGATGGCGGAGATGATCCGCGAGGTACATCCGCTTCTGAGTGCATTCATGCGTCTGCCACAGGGAGCTGACTGGCGCGAGATTGAAGCCGCGCATTTTACCCAGGTTTGAGTCGAGATAACCCTCGGGGGCTGTTTCGACTGATTGAATCGCAGTACAGATCGCGTGCCCCCACACATCCCCAAATAGAACAAGAAAGTACTGCTCGCCGTAATCCCTAAATGACCTGCAAATCAAACCATAATCGCTGGCGTCGTCATCTTTGTTCGGCGGGTGTAGAACTGTTGCTAGATTGTTCTTGCAAGGGATACTCAAAGGCTTCGTCCAGGCGAGTTTCAGAAGGCGATCAAACCCAGAAACAGGAGGAATGAAGTCGCCATGAAGAACTGAGAGAGGTGGTAGGCGATGGTCGTCAGGAGTCGTCCATTAGGGATCGGCTTGACGTAGCGGTTCCACGCCAACATGCTATCTGAGAGGACGAACAGCCCGCCGCCGATCGCTGCTAGAATAGCAGCCAGTGGAGGCCAATCCACACGCAGGAATGTTGATAGGATTGAGAAGAAGGTGAGACCCAGGACGATAGCATAAGCGATCACCGGGCCGATGAGTTCGCCCTGCTTCTGCGCGCGTAAAGCCTGAGTGATCCGGCTTACAAGGAACAGGGTGAAGGCACCTATGACCGCGAGGTGAACTATTGATAGAGGATGGAATACCGGCTGCGGGAGATTGAAGGCGACGATAAGAGAGATTTGGCCTAGAAGGAAGGCCAATAGGCCTTTAATGAAATTTATCGGCGGCAGCATCAGGAAAATGTCCCCGGAGAGGAATAACCCCAATCCAAGAAGGAACCAGGTGCCGGAAGCTGTAGGGACAGCAGGCAGGGTGGTCGCGAACCATAAGATCAGTCCCAACATGGTTGCGGGTTTGGCGACGAATTCAAGTCGCCGCTGGTTCGTTGCGACCGCAATCCAATCAAGGACAGCAAACATTGCTGCAAAAAAGAAGAAGAACATCATGGTAGCCTGTCCTCCATGGTCGGTTTATTGCTTCGAAATAAACTTTGTGTCCACTGGTCTAAGCAGGTCAAATCCATTAACTAGTAAGCGAAAGAACTAGGACATTAGATCTGCCCAGTTCGCTGATACGCGCGTCGGGGTTATTCATGGATCTTTTTCTATCTGCTCTGGGGATAATCGACCGCGTATTCGAGCCGCCATTTCCTTCGCTCTCACAGGGGCAAGACCAACATAGGTGCTTGCATCCAGCAGTTTACGGATCCGAGCAGGCTGCAGGTGCTTTAGCAGGACGGTATCCTTGGAGAGCAAGCCTTTAAGCGGGTTCTTCCCCTTATTTTGATAGGTCTCCCACGCACTCATGCTGTGCTGGCGAAGTCGTTCATGCATTTCCTGGCGGTCAGCGCCAGCCTGGACAAGAGCGGTTAATACGCGCTCGATTGCGGCGAAAGGACCAAAGCGTTTAAGTTGGGATTGGAAGTGATCGCGATCGATGACCAACCCCTGGAGAATCTGAGATGCATTTAGCAGCATCTCATCGCAGGCTAAGAATGCCTCCGGGATCATGCTGCGCCGGTTGGCGGAATCATCAAGGGTCCTCTCGAGGAGAGATGTAGCACCATTTTGCCAGGCGACACTCATCCAGGCTGCGGTTTCTCGAGCCAGCGAGCAAATCTTCTCCGCTGCCACCGGGTTGCGTTTGAATGGCATTGCGCTCGATCCGACTTGTTTCTCACCCATGGGTTCCTGAAGACCACCGATTCCGGGGGATTGCAGCAGGCGTAGATCGAAGGCGAATTTATGTAGGGCACCAGCGACGTCAACCAGGCCGCTGAGCAATCGAAAGTCTTGCATACGTGGGTAGGTCTGCGTTGTAACTGGGAAGGCTTCGAGATTGAGGGCGTTCATGACGTTCGACTCGAGTATTTCAGGGGTGAGGTCGGAGTCTGCCAACATATCAACGAATGGACCAGAAGTTCCAACCGGACCACGAATACCTTTCCCGCGCAGCCTGCGGTGCAGACTCAGAAGTCCTTCGAACCCCTCAAGAAGGTCCTGGGCGTAGATGCTCAGGCGGTAACCCAACGTCGTCGGCTCGGCAGGCTGCAAGTGGGTGAACCCCATGACGGGCAGATCGTGGGTCTCCTCGATGCGCTCGGCGAAAGTCAGTAGCAGAGTCCGCAGGCGGTCGAGTACAAGGGCAAGTGCAGCCTTTTGGCGCATGACATCAGCGTTATCCTGGATGTCTGCGGAAGTTAAACCCCAATGAAGGATTGCGCCACCCGACGGGCATTGTTCAGCATAGGTGCGCAATTCAGCCATCAGATCGTGGCCGATCTCGGCTTCGATCTCATATGCTCGGGTTAGATCGATTGCATCAACCTGGGCTCGGATTTCATTAAGCTGCTCCGGAGAGATGAGATCGGCAGCCGATTGCGCTTCGGCGACTGCAGCCCATACGCTGCGCCAGGCGCGCCTCTTGGCTACCTCAGACCATATTGCACGCATCTCCGGTGAACCGTATCGAGTTGAGAAGGGGGATTGGTAAGCCATCTACTCCTCTAGGTTTTGTCTGCCGCAGCTTTTCCCAGGAGATCGCCTTCGGTCGCGTCTCCCAATCTTTCTTCTGCGAGCTGTTTGTACTCCGGATTAATTTCGTAGCCTATGTACTGCCTTCCGAGTCGAAATGCAGCCAGGCAGGTGGTTCCAGATCCACAGAACGGATCGAGGACCACATCGTTCTTAAAGGTATAGAGATCGATCAAGCGCCTGGGAAGCTCTTCGGGAAATGGAGCCGGATGTCCGATCCGCCGCGCAGAAACAGCGCGGAAAGTCCAGATACTCTTGGTCCACTCGAGAAAAGCATCACGCTCGATGGTATTTTCCTTGTCTTCGCGCTTGCGGGAGAATGACTCTTTCGAGAATACGAGAATGTACTCATGGACATCGCGCAAAACAGGATTGGATGCTGACTGCCAGGACCCCCATGCCGTGGAGGGGGAGGCGCTTGCGGCTTTGTCCCAGATGATTTCTCCCCGCATCAAGAAGCCAATTTCGAGCATGTCCTGAATGATGAGAACATGCAGTGGAAGGTAGGGCTTCCGACCCAGGTTGGCGACATTTATGCAGGCTCGCCCACCGGATACCAACACCCGATATGTCTCCTTGAAAACAATTTTCATGAGATCGCGGTATTCATCCATGGTGAGATCCTCATCGTACTCTTTTTGAACGTTATAGGGAGGCGAGGTCACCATGAGGTGAACGCTATAATCAGGGATCTCGGACATGTCGCTTGATGATTTCAAGTGGAAACGATTGAGACTTTCTTCAGGGATAGGATTCTCGGGGTGGGGTGAGGTAATCTCCTGCTGCTGTCCCTGATAAAGACGGCTGCTGTAGAAAGATGAGGCATCATGGCTGATGCGCCCCGGAGCTCCGAAAGGACTCGTTTTTGTACCTTTTGGTTTATTTTTACTCAAAGGCCGACCCTCACCTAATGCATCTGCATCCCTAGCGGCCAGATCCTCCAAAACCGAAGCTCTTGAGCTTGTTTTCGTCGTTGCGCCATCCGGGCAGGACTTTGACACGTAATCTCAAGAAGATCTTCCGGTCTGTTGCCGCTTCGATTTCCATTCGGGCGAACGTGCCGATTGTCTTCAGCATTGTGCCGCCTTTGCCGATGACAATCCCTTTCTGGGAATCACGTTCAACAAAAATTGTAGCTTCGATGTAGGCGCCATGTTCATTCCGCTCTTCGAATTCATCGATGCGGATGGCAAGGCAGTGCGGGACTTCGTCGCGCAGATTTTTTAAAGCGGCAGCGCGGATCATGTCAGCAGCGATATCGCGCTCGTACGCATCCGTTATTGTTTCAGGTGGATAAAGGCGAGGTCCCTCGGGCAATAGAGTAGTGATTCGTTCGACCAATTCATCAAGGTTATCCCCTCGAGTCGAAGAAATCTCCAGGAAATCGATTTCAGGGAGCAGGGTTCGAAACGCAGCGCGCCGATCCGACAAGCGCTCATCGGGTACGCGATCTACTTTTGTAAGGGCGATAAGGGTTGGTATCTGTCCCTGGATCTCTCTGATCTGCGCCGCGACTTGTCTGTCTTCTTCGTTTGGAGGTCGGGTGAGGTCGAAAAGGGCTAATACAACATCCGACTCCTGCAGAGAAGAAAGGGCTTCCTCATTCATCCTCTCTCCCAATTTATGCAGCGGCTCGTGCAGCCCGGGTGTGTCAACGAAGATCAATTGCGCCTCGGGAAGGGTGAGGATCCCGAGTTGGCGCTGGCGTGTTGTTTGCGGTTTCGGTGACACCGCCGCGATCTTTTGCCCTAGGAGGCGGTTGATCAGTGTTGATTTTCCTACATTAGGACGACCAGCCAGGGAGACAAAGCCAGATCGGTGACCATCAGGGATTTCGTTGGGTTCCATTGCCTAATTGTGGTGATAAGGATGTGTACTGTCAAGCCGAGCGCCCAATTTGCTTGACATACGTATTTCAGGTCGTTATGATGTTTCGACGCGTTATTGCACCTACAAGACTAGGGTGGTCCCTGCAGATGACCTTCGATGAGTTGTGAGTGATTCCAGGGATTGGTGTTCGCGGAGAGCAGTTCTTGTCAGGTGCTTGAACAAGATCAGTGTGTCGATGCGGAAGGCATGGATGCCCACGGTGGAATACTTATAGGCTTTGGCGAAGCAGAGCGCGGCTCCAAGTATTGGTTGATGAATTTCCTGCGCTTCTCGCAAACCAGCATGTGGAGGATCTTGATTTTTAGAATGTCCGCTGAATAAGCCTATAATAAGGAGGAAGGAACGCAGTGAGAGAACGCGATCTTGACGATCGTATCTAAACTTTTCCATCCGGACGACTGGTCGCTGAGGCGTCGATGATCCACCCGGAAAATTCTCGAAGTCAACGATTCGATTATTATCTTCGAAAATCCCGGGTAATCTAAAAGACAACCTTTGTTCGTGATAGTATGGTATATCGAAGGGTGAAACCGCATGAGTATCTTCTCTAGAAAAAAAACAAACCGCTTTATCGAACTGCTAATAAAACAGGCGGAATATTCCGTTATGGGGATGCAAAAGCTGCTCGAATATGTTACAGAACCCAGTAAAGAGATTGCAATGGCGGTGACGCAGCTTGAGAAGGAAGCCGATGAGGTCCGCCGGATCCTGATTGACGAGCTCAACAAAACATTCGTAACGCCGATTGATCGCGAGGATATCTTCGCGTTATCGTTAACGATTGATGATGTGCTCGATTACGCCGATACAACTGTTGAAGAGATGCACATGCTCGGCGTGCAGCCGAACACATATATGGAACGCATGGTCTCCCTGCTTACGGATGCTGCGCGTGAGATCTACATGGGTGTGCAGCGGCTGGAAGATCACCCCAATGTTGCAAACGATCATGCCGTGCGGGCGAAGGCTTTGGAGAATCGATTGGAGACAGTGTATCGAGAGGCAATTGCCGATCTCTTTGCAATGCCGCGTGATATCGATCACGTAGTCGAGATGCTAAAGCTGCGCGAAATTTATCGTCATCTCTCCAACGCTGCAGATCGTGGAGACGTGGCCGCAAATGTGATAGGGGATATCGTCGTTAAGAAGATGTAGAATCATGGCGCATCATGATGCATAAACACCGCTGGATGGATTCTGCCATCGGGCGGTGTTTTATTGAAAAGAGTAGTTTTGGATTCAGGCGTTTTGCTCAGCCAATCTGTGCAGCTTGTTACCCACCTCACGCCATTGGATTTTCGAGATACCGAGCTTTTGCCGAATCCTGTCATGGTCTAAGCCGTTGAGATAATCGATAAGCACAGCAGTCCAGCGGCACATCTCGAAGGAGAGATGCTTATCCACACCAGCGGCTTTACCAACATCCTCGAGTAAGTACTCCAGTCTACGTGGCGACCAGGGGAAGAGTTGGTTAGCGGGTTCATACTGTTTGATATATTCTTGGTATGCTTCAATCCACGCAGGGCTCAGTTCAAGTTTGCGTTCCTTATAGCGCTTGCTCGGACTTCCATAGCGGATGAACAGGATCGCTCCATCGACACTATTCAGGTCAATATGATTAAGATGGATGTTTAAGCACTCCCCCTTTTTAATCCCCGTATCGAGCAGTAATTTCAAAAGCGTGTAAGTGCGTGCATCAGGATCAGAACCTGTGCGCATTGATTCGGCGATTTTTACCACAGCAGCGACTTCTTCTTCTGTGAGCACTTCTGGCAAGGGGCTGATGACTGATTGCTGGGGGATCGGGGCGGCGCTGTCTTCTTGGAGAATGTTCGTCTCAATCAGCCACCGATAAAAGGCTTTTATCGACGTAATGCGGCGGGCGTAGGTCTTGGGGCTGCAAGAGACGCCGCGCCGGTTCAGCATCCAATCGAGGAAATTCTTAAGATCGCTGGTACTTATCAGGTTAATGGGTTGGCCGGTGCCGACGAATTTTCCGACCAGGCGCATATCTCCAGTGAATGCCTTTACCGTATGGATTGACCGACCCTGTGCTTCGAGCGCCTCGCCCCAGGCGTTTATCGCCGCGCTGAGGCTGGAATCGAACTTAAGGGACGTGGGCATCTCGCTCCCAGAAACGCCACTGGTAGTCTGGTAAGAAAAGAGAGGGAGATCCTCAAGTGGCTCATCCAAGGGAGCCTCCTGTAAATGTCGGCTTCGTGTAGTCATTCATGTGACCAATCCTAGTTTGTGAAGAGGGAAATGTCAAATATTGAGGGAGAGAAATCGGGTAAGTCGAGCGGCGCGGTTTTAATCCAGGGGGTGATTTTCAAAGATTTCGTGAAGGAGGGGCTCGATCCTCTTCCAGTCAGGCAGGACGACGGAGGCGCCACTGTAAGGTACTCTCCAGAGTGAAGTCATTGTGGGATCGATAGAATAGCGGTTAATTCTATCCGGTTCGGAGGCCAGTTTCGAGGCCAACGGCAACAAGCGGAGGGCGTCCTCGATGGCAAGATCTGTCTCAACATAGGTGCGATATTGAGCGTAGAGGTCCGGTATTCTAGAAAGCCCATCAAGGGTTAACATCTTATCGAAGATTGCCAGTAGTGTCTCTTGCTGGCGTCGTAAGCGGTCGAAATCACCCGTGGTTTTCCGCATTCGGACATAGCATAGTGCGGAGAATCCGTCCATGTGATAGGTTCCAGGTGAGTAAACCCAATCTCTACGACCACATTCATCCTGCAAATACCCTTCGACTTCCACATCTATTCCGCCCAGTGAATCAATCACTTGTGTGAATCCATAGAAGTTAATCATAATCGTATGATCAACCTCAATGCCGAAATTATAGAGGATAGTTTGGGCGACTCTATCGGGTCCTCCATAGGCATCGGCGACATTGATCCGGTCCACTCGCCAGCCAGGAATGAAGACGTAAAGGTCGCGAGGGAAGGAGAGTAATGTGGCGGTATTGGCTTCGATATCTAGTGAAACGAGCATCAAAGTATCGGTTCGGTGCCCGTAAGCATAGGGACGCTCATCCGAGCCGAGGACCATAATGTTTATGACATTTTCCCCCATCTGGAGCGGGGACATTGGCCGATGGATTTCTATCGCCGAAGGTTCAACAGGAGCGGTGAAACTGCCCCATGGGGCTATCGGCGTCGGACTAGCGATTGGTGTTGCGGTAGGTGTCGGCGGTGGGGGTGGAGTTTGTGTCAGTGGGGCAGGGTTGAAGGGCGTAGCGGTAGCTGCTGCGTTTGGATCCAGGGTTACAAGCGGATTGGCAAGCGCTGGAGAACCCCCGGCCAGCATGGTCACCAGATTGCCGCAGGCGCCAACCAGCAGGATTAATAAAAGAAGCGCGCCGATCGTCAAAAGACGATTAGAACCATTAAAGGTTTTCATCGGATCAATGTGCTCTTTATACTTAACGCAGGAGTCAACGCCTTAGTTCCCCATCGGAATTTTCCACCTCTCCGATGTGAGGTCTAGAAATCCGATTCTATCCCGAGATTTAACAAAACCGGTTCTAGTATTGCCTTCAAGCTCACTTTCCACGCGGTACATAAATTCTCATCCCAGTCTGTAGAATGGTGTGAATATCTATGCAATTTGCGTGCCATAGTGAAGGTTCATCGACCCCGAATCGCTCTGCAATCTTGCTTAATGAGTCACCCTCTTCGAGTGGATAGAGGATCCATGTTGGAGGTGGCCCGCAGGCTGGGGGTGGATTCGTGGCTTCAGGAACGGGGAGGTAAATCGTATCGCCAGGGGTGATGTCACTCTCAATGCAATTGATCAACATCAATGTTATGCGGTCGATGCGTAGCTGGTCTGCGAGACTTGTGAGTGTGTCTCCCGTGTGGACGCGGTACACCGACCAACCTGCCGGTGGAGTGCAGTCAGTTTCCGGATCAGTCGCTTTTTTGGAGTTTGAGAAGGATACTACTTCATCTTCGGCAAATACGGTCAGCCAGGATCCAAGGAGTACAGCTATTGCTAGGATCGAGATGGCTAAGCCAACAATCAGATGCTTTACGAATTGCATCCGGGCTATTCCGCACTGTCTGAAATGGTCGGGTTTTGTGTTGAGAATGGCAACAGGATTGAGAATGTAGTTCCAGAACCCGGTTGGCTGTCTACCCAAATGCGCCCACTCATGGCTTCAACCAGTGAGCGGGCGATGGAGAGACCAATTCCATCATCGCCAATACCCTGGATCGGGCTTTCTTCGGGTGGGTAACCAATGCTGAAGATCCGACCCAGGTCTCCGGCGGATATCCCTTCTCCTTCATCAATAATCTGTAGCGTGAGAAACCCTGATCGATCAGAAGCGGTGAGGCTTGTGCTGATTTTAATCGATCCGCCTTCAGGGGTCGCACCTATGGCGTTATTCAGCAGGTGGATTAGAGCCTGAAAAGTGGCATCCGTATCCGCCAGGATTTTCGGGAGATGCTGAGGAAGCTTGAGGCGTATTTCAACATTTTTCTTTCGCGCGGATGGAAAAACCTGACGGATCGCATCTTTAATGCAGTGTAATAGATTGATGGGCGCGGGCACGAGATCGAGTGTCCTGGCTTCGATCGCGCTGAGATGGATTAGATCGTTCAACAATCCCGCCAATCTCTCGGCGTTAATATGAAGATGGTCGATGAACTCGCGTTCATCGCTGGTTAAAGCCTCATTTGCTTCGTCCCGAAGGAGTTCTGCATACCCCAATATTGCCGACATCGGCTGGCGCAGATCGATCGAGAGCGCCGCTATGTGGGAGATGCCGTGCGAGTCTCCCGATGAGGATACAAACGGGTCAGAACCATTCTCGATAAGGACAAGGTTGGAGCGCGCTTCAGCCAATTCGTGAAGCGTTAGCTGAAGCTGCTGGGAGAGCAATTCAATTTGCTTGAGGTTGGAGGCGGTAGGCGGCTCTTCCATCGCCGTGCTCATCCTATCAATCTCGCCTTCGAGAAATTGAATGGTCCCCTCCGCGTCTTGGTGACTGGAGAGAAACTCGCCGAGGCCCTCCCCGGCCAGATCGGTTGCAGCGATGAGCTGATCGGTTAGTTGCGTATTGTTAATCAGGAGGTTTTGAATGATCCGGCGGGATTCCTCCAGGTCTGGGCTTAGCGTGAAAGGCTCGACAAGGTTTACAGGAAGTGGTTCATCCGCTGCCATAAGCACCCCGAACCGTTCAGCAATCGCGTCCGCTAGCTGTACAAGAGCGGCGCGGTTTTCCTGTGACCAGCGCTGCCGGGCGTAAGGAGAAAGAAGCAGCAACCCTCCAAAGACGTGTTCTCCGGATGTCAGAGGCGCGAAAAGGATAGGTCCTGTTTTTGAAAGGTTTAGGCCCTGTTTGAGTGTGACCAGGTCAGGCGCGGGGCTCTCGGCTGGCAAGATCAATGAGCGTTGCCTGCGCAATGCGTTGGAGATGACGGGAAGGTCCGTGGTGTCGAAGGCTTGCCCTTCGATGTGCTGTTCACGTATTAGATCGAAACCCGTGGCAACGGATAAATGTTCCAATCTTTCCGGGGGTGTGAGAAGCAGGCATATCTCAGCTTTCATCGAGTATGCTGCGCTGCGAACGGCTGCGTTGGCTAGATCGCCGGGTTCCTTCGCCTGGAAAATATCATAAACGCTGGTGAAGACTCTAGGCAAGAATTGACCTTCCAGATCCGTTGATTGTGTGGTCTCTGGAGGTGCGTCTTTCATAATTACGGTAAATGTGCGTACGGCAGCGATGATTAATAAAGGATATGCCGCCAACTCACTCCAGCGTACGAATGCTGCGAAGGAGCCATCGGCGGGACCAAGGGTCAAGTGCAGGCTGTAGCCAACAGTTAGCAGGAGATATCCTGCAAAAGCGATTTGCCATTGTGTTGATCGACGGATGATCAGGAGGATTAGCGTTATTACAGAGAGGATTAATGTTGCAATTCCCCATACAGCATCGGCGGGGGTGCGGTTGAATTGGAGCAGTGATTCTTGCCCGACCAGGAAGTAGACTGTCCCTAAGAGTGCGAGGATTGCAGCGCTGAGTATAGCCGCAAACAGGCGCGAGCTTTGCTTATTAAGTGGGGTGTAGATGAGCGTAAGACTGATGAGCAGCAGGGATGTGAAGCTCACGAAGCGGTCGAGCGGGGGGAGTAGTATCTGTCCGTTGAGGATCACCAGCCATGACAATCCCGCGATGATCATTGTAAGCAGGTGAAGTCCCAGGATTACAGCGGTTGTCATCCGCCAACGTGCAGCGAGTGCGCCTGCGCGTGGAGAACTGCTCAAAGTTAACGCGTAAAGGATTGAAAGTGAAATGATCAAGGTCAGGTGGTAGACGAGACTCCCCGGAGGAGTCGTGAGCAGGGATGCGGCGTCGGTAAGGATCATGATTGGTTTATTTCGTTTCGTTGTTCCTGCGATATGGGGTTAGCGCGACCCCAAAAAGTGTCAGGCATAGGTATCGGTCGCTTGTACGAACAGAGCATTAAATATTCTACAGCAACCAGATGGCATGTGCCCTTATGCCTTCTCCACAAGAAGAAGATGCTCACCTCACGGATATTCAGGTGAGGGCACCTCATCCCTGGGGGTTGTATCCTTTCAACTGGATTTTACACCAGAAGACAATAAGAGGATGAATCCTAAAGAGATCTTGCTGGAAGACGTAGAGCGCCGTTCTGTACATCCGGGCCGGCTGTTTAATCTTCCAAAAGGTCTTTATCAGGGTTACTTTCAACAAGTCCTATCTTTGATAAAGGGATCTTGGCCGGCTTACCAAGCGCATCGCCGTTCTTCGATAATTCGTCGGGGCGGAACCCAATAATGCGGATAGCGAAAAAACCATAAGCCAGCGTCATCCAGAATGTGATCCCGCGGTAGGCGAGTGCGATTGCAGTGGAAGTGAGAGGATCCACGCCCATTGCGTTTTGGATCAGGACCATCGCACCTTCAACGAAGCCGACTCCGGCGGGGGTGATCGAAGCAATGATAAAGAGGTAGCTCACGCTAAAACTCGCTAATAGCGTGTCGATCCCAAAGGGGTTGTGGAAGGCGAGCGAAACGAAGAAAAGGGTGATCACCATCATCGCTTTACGGATTAATGCCAGCAAGACGGGCAGGATCAGTTTCCGGGGCGAGTGGCGAATGTGGAGCAGCCCATCAGCGATATCTAGCGCTAAATTCTGCGCTTTGGTTCGATTGATGACGGCCCGCTTGAAGAGGGGTTGGAGGAGGCGGTTGGCTAAATCAACAAGCCAGAGGAACGCTCGTTCAAGCTGATCGGCGGAACGGATCCCGATCGCGGCCAGGATGAGATATCCCGCAGACATACTCACAGCAAACGCCGCGGCGCCGATCAACAAAGCATCAAGTAAGCCTCGCCTGCTTAATATGGAGAAGCCCAGGGATAGCACAACCAGGAATCCCAGGAAATCATAGACGAGATACATAAAGCCGGCTGCGCTGACCTTTCCTACAGGTTTTCCCCGCTGGCTTCCATCCGCAACCAATACAGCAAGTGCCCCCACGCCGTAGCTCGGTGCGATGATGTTGATGAAATTCGCAGCAATTGTTAACGGCACCAGGCGGCTGAGTCTTTCATGAATGCCCGTCAGGCGGTAGCTTGCCCAGAGATTCCCGGCGATTGTTACCAACCACACGATTTGGGCTAGCACGGCGACGAATAGCCACCGGCCGTCACTTTGCCTGAAAGTATCGATGATGAGTTTTAGTTCGTCAAAATTGCGAGCTACGAAGAAGATCGTCAGGAGGAGAATGGCGGAGTAGAATATTTTCCTGAACATCGGGGTATCAACTCAACTTAAACGTATCCCAGGTCGGCGGAGAATCGAGCGAGATTCCTCGCGCCTGACCATCAATTCGACGCAGCAGTCCGGTGAGGACGGTTCCCGATCCCAATTCGATAAAATTAACTACCCCCGAATGCGCCATCCACCCAATTGATTCAGTCCAGCGAACCCGGGAAGTGAGTTGAGCGCTCAGGTCTTCCCTGATCTCTTCTGTTGAAGAAAGCGGTCTGGCAGATACATTCCCCACGACAGGGATGAGAGGGTCATGAAACGATGCAGCTGCAATCGCCTCGTTTAAGCGATCCTGAGCAGGGACCATCAAGGGAGAGTGTGAGGCGATGCTTACTGCCAGCCGGATGACTTTGCGCGCACCGGCGCTCTCCAGAAGGTCATGAGCGAGCGCAAGCGCATTTTCATCTCCGGAGATTACAACTTGTCCGGGGCAGTTATCGTTTGCGATGGCGACAGTGCCACCGGATTGCGTTGATGCTTCGTCACAAGCTCCTTCAACTTCTTGTATATCAAGTCCGAGAACAGCGGACATTCCCCCCGTATGGATCTCGCCTGCGTAGCGCATCGCTTCACCTCGTTCGCGCGTAAGAAGTAAAGCATCATCAAAGGACATCGCGCCTGCAGCTACCATCGCGCTATATTCACCCAGAGAGTGTCCGGCGGTGCAAGCTGGTGTAAAGTCGGGGTATTTGGCCTTGAATACCTCGAGCACGGCGATGGAGTGAGTGAGGAGCGCAGGCTGAGTATATTGGGTGGAATTAAGATCAATTTCCGGTCCATGCCAGCAGACCTGCGAAAGAGGGAAACCCAGGATCTTGTCGGCGAGTTGGAAAACCCGAGCCGCTTCGGGGGCGGCTTCTGACAAGGCCATTCCCATTCCGGTCGCCTGGGAGCCCTGACCTGGAAAAACAAATGCTGTCTGTTCGGGTAGTAGGGCCATTTGGGTTTAAATAAAGAAGCCGTGCTCTTTGAAACACGGCTTTGCGTGGATCGTACTTAGGTGCTTTCGATTTCCATCACTTCGCGGCCGGCGTAATGACCGCAATTAGGGCACATGTGATGCGGAAGATGTTGATCGCCGCAGTTGGTGCAGTTGATCAAATGGCGTGCTTTAAGCGCGTGGTGAGTCCTTCGGCGATCGCGTCGGCCTTTGGAGATCTTGCGCTTGGGGACAGCAGGCATAACTTTACTCCATTCATAATCATAGAAACGCCCACCCTCAGGCAGGCGGGTCCATTATAGCAGTCGGCGATTGTCTGTCAAGGCTCCATATTTGTTGGTAGAGACGGGCGCCCTGTATAATTCGGTTATTATTGTGGGTCAAGACCATGGATAAAGAAGGCCGCGCCGCGATCATTTGTCTTTACGAGAAACCTAGCGGAGCGAGCAACGATTGGACTTCAGGACAGGATGGCAAATGACGCTGCGGATACTCTATTTCGCCACATTTCGAGATTTAACAGGAGTGCGGGAAGAGAACATCTCGTTTAAAGAGGGTTCTCGAGTAAAAGACTTGAAGAGCCAGCTAGGAAAGGATCATCCTGAGCTCATCAAGGCGTTTGCCTCTGCTATCGTCGCCGTGAACCGTGAATTCGCGTTTGATGACCAGCTGCTCAAGGAAGGCGATGAAGTGGCGATATTCCCGCCAGTGAGCGGAGGAAGCATTTGACTGTCAACGGAAATTCCTGGGAGTGGCCGTTTCATTGTACGGACTGCAACCAGCCCTATCCACCGGAAGGGTTTCCGTACCGCTGCGATAACTGCGGCGGTGTTTACGATTTTATAAACCCAATCTCATATGATCCGATCCAACTCGCTAGACCCGGTCGCCAGCCGATAGAACGCTACCGGCGGAGTTTCCCGCTTCCTGCAGATGCAGACTTGCTCAGCCTTGGAGAGGGAGACACGCCGCTTCTCTCTCACCGCATCTTCTCACGCGATGTATTCTTCAAGTGCGAACACTTGAATCCCACGGGTTCATTTAAGGACCGCGGAACTGCGGTGCTGGTCAGTGCACTGATCGCTGCGGGCATTAGAGAGGCGGTTGAGGATTCATCCGGTAACGCAGGCGCCTCCCTGGCTGCTTATTCCGCACGGTCAGGTATTCAGGTGCGCATTTACGTCCCTGAAGATGCCTCGGGTCCGAAGCGTTCGCAGATCGACGCATTTGGCGCGCAGGTTGTCCGGATTCCAGGTCCGCGCTCGGCGACCGCGGAAGCTGTCCGGCGTGAGGCAGATGGAGGGATTGTGTACGCCAGCCATGTGTACCAGCCGCACGGCATCGCGGGAATTGCATCCATCGCTTTTGAAATCGTGGAACAATTAGAAGGACCTCCGGGAACGGTCATCACCCCTGTCGGTCAGGGGACGTTGCTTTTAGGTTTGCACCGAGGTTTTCAAGCGTTGCAGTCAGCAGGCAGGATCGATCGGATCCCTGCTCTAGTTGGCGTTCAGGCGCGTGTGTGTGCGCCGTTATGGGCGGCCTTTTCCGGGGGCGATTCAGTTTTGCCTTCTGCATCTGAGGGAAATACGGTCGCGGAAGGGGTTCGCATCATCCAGCCGCTGCGCGCAGAAGCCATCCTGCACGCCATCGGGGAGAGCGGGGGAAAGATGATCGCCGTAGATGAAGAAAAAATTCTGAAAGGACGCGACGCCCTGGCTCGAATCGGGTTGTATGTAGAGCCGACGTCGGCCCTCGTCGTAGCGGCGCTAGAGGATGTTTTGGATGCATGCCTTGACCCAATCGTTCTCGTCCTCACGGGTTCGGGGTTTAAGGTGCGGGAAGGACGAAACACCTAAGAATCGGGTAGGCTTTCCTCATGAGAGCCGGTAATTTTCTAAAGTAAGGGCGGAACCGCTGGAGGGAAAGAGCATGGAACGTAGGGTCGTGATAACGGGGATGGGCACGATCAATCCGTTGGGGTCCGACGTCATGGAGACGTGGGAAGCTCTCAAGTCCGGCACCTCAGGCGTTGGACAAATCACCTTGTTCGACTCGAGTGATCTCCTGGTAAAGATCGCCTGTGAGGTAAAGCAATTTGACCCCACGAAATATATGGATCCACGTGATGCACGCCGTCGTGATCGTTTTGAGCAGTTCGCAAGCGCTGCGGCAGCACAGGCGATGCGGAATTCCGGGTTGGAGATACAACCTGAGAGTGCTGGCAGGGTCGGGGTTATCATCTCCTCGGCAGTAGGCGGCATGGATACGCTGCAGACAGGCATACAGGTGATGGCCACCGACGGCCCCCGGCGGATTAGCCCATTTGCCATCCCGATGTTCATGTCCAATGGTGCTTCCGGGGTTGTGGCGATCGACAACGGTGTCAAGGGGCCCTCCTTTTCCATCGCCTCGGCCTGCGCCTCTGGCGCCGATGCCATTGGCCTGGCTGCGACGCTGATTCGCACCGGCATTATGGATGCCTGCCTGACCGGTGCTACGGAGGCGAGCATTACTAAATTTGGCGTTGCCTCATTCGATCGTTTGGGGGCACTTTCGAGACGAAATGAAGACTTTTCTCAAACTCCCGCACCGTTTGATACGAACCGTGATGGCTTGGTGATAGGAGAGGGGGCGGCGGTGATCATCCTTGAAGACCTGGAACACGCGCTCCTTCGAGGTGCGAAGATTCTCGCGGAGATGGTTGGCTACGGTTCAACCACCGATGCATTCCATATCACGGCGCCATCTGAAACAGGCGCTGGAGGCGCTGCGGCGATTCGAAATGCGCTTGCAGCTGCTGCCGTCAATCCTGATGAGATCGATTATGTCAATGCCCACGGGACGGGTACAAAGTTAAATGACATCTCAGAGACGAGGGCGATCAAGGCCGCGCTGGGAGAGGCTGCCTATCAAGTGCCTATCTCTTCTACGAAATCTATGACGGGACACATGATGGGCGCAACCGGGGCCTTAGAAGCGATCATCTGCGTCCTGGCAATTCGGGATGGGATTCTGCCGCCAACGATCCATCTCAATGATCCCGACCCCGAATGCGATCTGGATTATGTTCCAAATAATGCTCGCGAGGGTGAAATTGAAATCGCTTTAAGCAACGCCTTTGGTTTTGGTGGTCACAATGCAGTGCTGGCGTTACGGAGATTCACGGGTTAAAATAGGATCGCACTGACCAATCGGCATTGATGGAACTGGTGGAACGCGGAGTACCCAGATAGGCTGAGTTCTCGGCGTCCCCCAAGTTCATGGAGAGTGACACAGTGAAACCGGATGAATTCGTCCGGCGAGCGGGATTGTCTTTCTCAGATCCCAGTTTGCTCCACCGCGCCTTGACGCATCGTTCATACGTTAACGAGCATCCCGATGCATTGGAGGATAACGAGCGTCTGGAATATCTTGGCGACGCCGCTCTTGATTTCATCGCTGCGTTCTGGCTTTATAACCGCTTCCCGGAGATGGATGAGGGTGCGCTCACCCGTCTGCGCTCGGCTTTGGTCCGTACGGAACAGCTGGCAGCATTCGCAACCGAGCTGGGGATGGGTGAGGTTATTTTCTTGGGGAAAGGTGAATGTGCGACGGGCGGCCGGCAGCGCCCTGCGCTGTTATGCGCGGCGTTCGAAGCATTCATAGGTGCACTCTATCTCGACCGCGGCATCGATACAGTCGTCTGTTTTATTGAGCCGCGCTTTGAGCGTGCTGCCAAGGCGGTTCTTGAAGACGAGCGATTAGTCGATGCGCGAAGCATCTTGCAGATGTGGTCCCAGTCTGAGCTTGGAGAGATACCGAACTATCAGACCACCGGCACATTTGGTCCTGATCACGATCGAGAATTTGCTGTCGAAGTCTCGATCGGGGAGAGTGTTAAAGCTGATGGAAGAGGCCGGAGCAAGCAGGAGGCTTCCCAAGCGGCTGCGGCAAATGCACTCGAGAAGTTAGGATTGAGCCTCTCGAAAATTCCCCAACGATCGGGTAAATAACTTGGAAAATAGAATTCCACACCTGAAATCCCTCGAGATCCAGGGCTATAAAACTTTCGCAACGAAGATCAACTTCGGTTTCGCACCAACGATTACGGCGATCGTTGGTCCAAACGGGTCGGGAAAATCGAATATCACCGACGCCATTCGCTGGGTATTAGGGGAGCAGTCCTTCTCGCTGCTGCGTGGGAAGCGGACGGAGGATATGATCTTCTCCGGTTCGGAAACACGACCGCGCGCGTCGATGGCCGCGGGAACAATCACCTTCGATAACAGCGACGGCTGGCTACCGATTGATTTTACAGAGGTGTCCATAGGTCGTCGCGCATATCGCGACGGGCAGAATGAGTATATGCTTAACGGTCAACGCGTGCGCTTGCGCGACGTGAATGATCTGCTCTCAAAATGTGGGCTTTCCCAGCGTACTTACACAATTATCGGGCAAGGGCTTGTTGACGCCGCTCTTTCGCTGCGAGCAGACGAGCGCCGCCAGTTGTTTGAAGAAGCTGCCGGCATCGGTCTTTATCGGAGTAGACGAGAAGAGGCCCTGCGCCGGTTGGATACGACGAAACGCAATCTGGAACGAGTCCAGGATATTTTAGCGGAGTTGAAGCCGCGCTTGAGAAGCTTGAAGCGGCAGGTGGATCGATCGAAGGATTATGACCAGGTCCGGACGGATCTACAAGAATTGCTGCGGACATGGTACGGGTATCACTGGTATCGTCTGGTGGAGACGGTGACTACACAAGTTGCGGAAGCCGACCGGCAGGTTAAATTGCGGGATGACCTGAGGGTGAAGCAGGCGGAAACCGAGACCGAGATGCGGGCGGTGCGCGCACAGAGTAATGACCTTCGATCTCAGCTGCGGGGTTGGAGGCAGGGAGTTTCCGACCAATATCAGGATCGCGAGCGGATTGGGCGTGAACTGGCGGTGGGAGAAGAGAGACTGCGGTGGTTGACGGAGCAGGATACCCTGCTTGGGGTTGAGGTTCAAGCGCTCCAGGAGTCGCTGACGCTGCTGGGTCAGCAAGTTGTCGAAGCCGAGACCGACCTCGCAGAGGAGCGAACCATCGTTGTGGAGTTGGAGCGCAGACTTGGGGCGCTGCTCCAAGATGGAGAGATCGACACCGCACAACGGACAACCTTGCTTGAGGAAACGCGGCAGGTGAAAAGCAAATTGGAAACACTGCTCGCGCGTGGAATCACGGTAGAAGCGCAGCAGACTCTGCTTCAGAACAGGCAGGATGCAGGTCTTGGGCGTGTGGAGCGTCTGAAGACGGACCTGCAGGCTTTACGAAAAGAGAAGGACGAAGGTGAGCAGAATCTGCTCGAGGCGAAGCGATCCCTACGGGAAACGGAGAAGATGGTTAATGAAGCTCTAGCTGCCGAAACCGTGGGGCGCGAGCAATTGGATGCTTTACTGTCTGAGGAGGCTAAGCTAGCGACGCAAATTAATGCACAGAAGTTGGAAGTCGGCACGCTAAGCGCACAACTCTCCGCCAGCCAATCCAATAAATTGAACGAGGCGAAGCTCTCCCGCTTACATTCCGCTCGCGATGAGGGTCGCCTCACCGGCTATCTTGGAAGCATCACGGATCAAATCCAGATACCACGGGAGTATGATCAGGCGATCTACGCTGCACTGGGGGATTTCTTTGACAGTCTTACTTTCGCCGACCTGGATCAAATTCTGTTGGCGCTTGAAGGCAAAGAACTGGATGCAACTGAGACTATCCTTTCGCTTCTGCCACTAAAGTCGGGACGCCCTCTCCAGCATTTAGATCCCATTGAGGATGGTGATTGCATCGGGAACGCTGCTGACTTGGTGACGGTCGCCGATCGCTACCGCCCGGCGGTTGAACTACTTCTGGGTCGAACACTCGTCGTGCGTAACCGGCGTTCGGTGAAACGATTGATTGGCCACCTGCCAGCCGACGGGAGGCTCGTTACCCTGCAAGGAGATATTTTTTACCCAACCGGACAAGCAGTAATTGGTCTTGGAAAGGGGATGGGTGAACTCGAGCGGGATGCAAAGCAGCTTAAGGAAAAACATGATTCGAAACGTAAGACGCTGGAATCCTCGCTGGGACAGTTGGATGAAATTCAAGCCCAGATTGTAGCAAGCCGCAGGGCTATCGAAACAGCAGTTGAAGATCACAAGGGGAGTGAACCCGAGCGCCTGCAGTTCAGGGATCAAGTGGAACAAGCTTCGCTGGATTTGAAAACCATCGACCATAGGATCTCGCTGGTAGAAGAAGAATTAGTAACTGTCGAAAATGAACTTGAATCGGTCCGGCGCGAACTTATTGAAGCTGCTGAGCAAGCTGTGAGCGTCCGTACAGAGCGGCAAGAAGTCGAGGCAAAGCATCAAACTGCGCTCCTTACACTGGATGGTGTCGGCGAAGGATCAGAGGTTGCGGGGATTGAATCGCGTATGGAACGGGCGAGGGTTTCACACGATAAGTCACAGGAAAGGGTTCAGGCGCTGCTTGATAGGCGCTCAATTATCGAGGGCGATCTCAGAGGGCGCCGGGAACGATTAGACGCCAATCAGGTGGAAACGGAACGTTTGCAGGAACAGGTCCGAGTTAACCAGGAAGCCCTCGGAGAGGTTCGGGCGAAATTAGAAAAACTGCAAGGGCAGATGAGACCTGCGGAAGAAGCACTTGCTGCTGCGGAAAGCAGCCGGGTGGAACTCGAAACTCAAGAGGGCGAAGTGCGATATGCACTTCAGGCCGCCGAGCGGGGGCATTCACAGGCGCAAATAGGATTGGCTCGCAAGCAGGAAGAGCTGACCAGTTTGAAGCGGCGTCTTGAGGATGATTTCGGCCTGGTGGCTTTCGAGTACGAAGAAGATGTCCCGGGGCAGGAGCCTCTGCCCTTCGAAGGTATCGTTGAACGATTGCCGCGCGTTGAAGAACTGCCGCCCGAGATCGAGAAACAGAGCCGGAACCTGCGCCTGCAATTGAGGCGCATGGGGCCGGTAAACCCTGAGGCGCGGCGCGAATATCGTGAGGTAAACGAGCGGGTTAAATTTCTGACATCACAGGTGGACGATTTGCGTAAAGCCGAAGGTCAGATCCATGAGGTTATCGCCGAACTCGATGTGCTCATGGAGAGGGAATTTCGGAAGACCTTTGATGCTGTCGCCATAGCGTTTCGCGAGGCTTTCACGCGCTTGTTTGACGGCGGATCAGCACATCTAACTTTAACAGATCCGGATGATCTTACAAGGACTGGGATTGACATCGATGCTCGGCTTCCAGGCCGGCGAACGCAGAGTCTGGCGATGCTCTCTGGGGGTGAAAGAAGCCTGACGGCAAGCGCCCTGATCTTCGCGCTGCTTAAAGTCGCGCCGACACCCTTCTGTGTATTGGATGAGGTGGACGCGATGCTTGATGAAGCGAACGTGACCCGCTTCACCGACATGCTTGCAGAGCTAAGCCAAGATACTCAATTCGTTCTCATCACCCACAACCGGCTGACGATTCAGGCGGCAGAGGTCGTCTATGGGGTCAGTATGGGCAAAGACACCACCAGCAAGGTCATTGGGCTCAAGCTGGATGAGCTGGAAGAGGAGCTTGCTGTTTAGGCGGCAGGCGATGGTTTCAACTGAACATCTTCGGAGTCCAACGAGCTGCACCGCTCTCCATTCATGCAGCCAGCCTCCGCATCTCACTACCTATAGAAACAGCGTAAAGTGAAAGGGGATTCGCGATCTTTTATTCAGCGCTCGCGTGCCCCGCGTTGATATCTGAGAAGACATCAGGTAGAATAGCGGAACGAGCCGAAGTGGCGGAATTGGCAGACGCGCTGCGTTCAGGGCGCAGTGAGCTTTATGCTCATGTGGGTTCAACTCCCACCTTCGGCATTCAAAGCCCCAGGTGGGGCTTTTTATTTTTAACGATCTTGCGGAGCGGCGTCCCCTCGGGTAAGATGGCCTCGATGAGCGAAAATGGAGAAGGGCGTAATCGCCTTTCGAGTATCTGGTTAATTGCGTTCGTGATCGTCGGGATTCTCATTCTCGGCGATCTGAATCGCCGCATGGCGAATGCGCGTCGCCTCGAGCGAGACGCTGTGCAGTTGGAGACGGAAGTTGCGGTGATGGCAACAGATCGCGTCCAGTTAATGACGAGCGTCGCCGAGGCAACGAGCGAGGCTATCATCGCTGAGTGGGCGCATAGCGACGCCAAGCTTGTGCGCGAGGGTGAGACGCTCATCGTTCCACTGCCGCCACCGGGTCAAATAACCTTAGCGATCCCCACACCCGGGCAAAACATCGAAACGCCTAACAATTGGCAGGTCTGGTGGGCTTTGATCTTCGGGTATTAAGGCAATATTGCCCTAATTTTTCACTTCAAACGGCACTTATTCTCTTCAAATCGGCTTTCCCGGTGTGTGTAAACGAAAATACCTTGACGCTGATTCTGGCGCTGTGATATAATCTTCGACGCTGTCAGACAGCAGAAAAACGTTGCGGGGTGGAGCAGTGGCAGCTCGTCAGGCTCATAACCTGAAGGTCCTCAGTTCGAATCTGAGCCCCGCTACCTGAATAGAAGCGCCCGAAAGGGCGTTTTCTTCTTTAAAGACACAGTGTTTAGGTGTGCATTTTGGGATTCCCTGGCCTAGCCCGCTAGCCTGTCCTAGGACGACAGTCCAGGGGGCAGGCGGACTAAGGACCCCGGGGATATTGGTCCGTACGATCGATTTTTTGAAGGTTTTACAGTTACTTGGAATTTGAAAAGGGGTAGGGGGCTCATTTCGGATTCAGGCTCATAATCTCTAGAT
>Ga0255055_10000041_pt1 | contig 89991 bp, 74 predicted proteins | sample JV7_2_27_MG_FD_188633 | JGI IMG/M metagenome (GOLD analysis project Ga0255055, IMG submission 188633) | Seawater microbial communities from Jervis Inlet, British Columbia, Canada - JV7_2_27 | ecosystem: Environmental > Aquatic > Marine > Inlet | place: Canada: British Columbia | collected... | reverse complement strand
AGGAAATGGAAAAAATTTTAGAATTAGATAAAGACCACAAAGAAGCAAAAAGGTATTGGAGTTTGGCGGATAAAACCATTTATGAAGCTAATTCCATCCAAGAAATTAGGCAAATAATAGAAAGCCTGAGGAAGGCCGAGGAAGAAAAAGACCTCCCGACAATCCTCTATTATGTCGGGTCTCAAGATCTTCAGAGTACAAAAAGATCAGATACAATGGATATCTTTAATTATTATGATGATATAACATCTATTGTTGACAAGGCGAGTATTTCGATTAGATTTAGTGATAGAAAACATGCTGAAGTAAAATTTTCTAATTTCTCGACTGCTGTCAATAAACAAACTGGTCAGAAGGCGAAGGTTTTTGAGGGACAAATAATCTGGACGATGGAAAAACAAGGAAATGCCTGGAAAATTACGAAAGAAGATAAGAAATAAAGATAAGAAGTTTACTGAGTGATAAAGAAAAACGCTTATGATTTAGGAGAGGAGGGGAAAATGAAACCAAAGAATTTTAGCGGGGGAATAAAATTATTAGGTATTTTTCTTCTTTTTTTCCTTCTCGTCACTCTTGAGGCAGCTCCCGTTAAGGTAAAGGTTATTCTTGATAATGCCAGCGTAAAAGCAACGCGGGCAATAGGAGGAAAGACTCTTACCAGAGTTCCTCTGAATACAATTCTGGATGCAGCGAGTAAAATAGGGGATTGGTACAAGGTTACCTGGCAAGGATCCTCTGGCTATATTCATGCCATGAATGTTGATGAAGTGAGTGGAAGGGAATTGGCCAGGGAAGAAGTAGGACGTCCGGGTAGACCTGCAAAATCTCAGCCAGAAATTGTGGCAGAGATTGAAGTCAAGATGGAAGAAGGCAGAAAGCAGATAAGGATTGAGAAAAACTTTGAAAAAGCCATAAGCCTCCTGAAGCCTCTGATTGCCGATGTTTTTAACGTTACAGACCACAATAAGCAGAAAGAATTGGGAGCAGTGCTTTATTTATGGTTAGGTCTCGCTTCTGCTGGTCAAGGCGATGCGTATTCTGCCTTGGTTGAATTCAAGAGTATGTTCGCGGTCAATCATCCTTATGCAAAGGAGATAACCCGTAATATCCTTGATCCCGAAATTGTCTCCTTAATAGAACAGGCTGAGAAACAATTTCTAGGATTGGTCACAGACTATTCTATTGAGATCTCTACTGTGCCCAAGGAGGCAAAAATAAAAATCAACGGTAAGGAAATAGGGCTTTCTCCTGAGATATATAGAACCGCTAATCCTAAAATTGTTATTGAAATCGAAAAAGAAGGCTACAAGCCAGTTAAAGATGAGTCCTTTATCACCCAGACTACTACAAAAAAAGAATATACTTTAGAGAGAGCCGGGATAGGAGTGGAAGTAAAATCGGCTCCACCAGGGGCAAAGGTTTATCTGAACGGTAAGGATACAGAAAAAATGACCAACTGTGTTCTGCCTATTGTTCCCTTTGGCTCTCATAATATAAAAGTAATAAAAGAGAATTATGCAGAATGGGAAGGCGAGATAAAGATTGAAGATGGCGAGAAATCTTTAGTCGTTGAAATGGCCCTAACCCCTGATAAATATGCATATCTTCTTAAATGGGGTGGGCCTGCAAGCAAGCTATTTGTACAGCCTTCTGGAATAGCAATAGATAAGGATAATAATATCTATATTGTTGATATAGGTAAGATTAAGATGAAAAAGATTAATCCAGAAGGGAAAGTCCAAACCATGTGGGGAGCTGCCGGGAAACAATTTAAGATAATAAAGAATCCTACGAGCGTAGCTGTCGATAATCAGGGCAATGTATATGTCACGGACGCAAAAACTCACAGTTTTGTGAAATTTGATAAGGCAGGGAGTTATAAAAGAAAATGGGGCACGGAAGGCACTGGAAATCTCCAGTTTAAGAGTCCTTCTGGAGTTGCGGTTGATAGCAAAAATGATATCTATGTTGTTGATTCTGGAAACCACAGAGTAAAGAAATACAGCAGCCAGGGTGCTTTTAAGAAAATGTGGGGAAAACAAGGCGCTGCAGATGGCGATTTTACTTATCCGAAAGGAATTGCTATAGGTCAAAAAGATGAAGTTTTCGTTGTTGATAGAGCCCGTGTTCAAAAATTCTCTTCAGAAGGAGAATTTATTACTTCATGGGGAAGAAGAGGCTCAGCCGATGGCGAGCTTAACAATCCCCAGGGCATATTTATCGATCATAATAACTTCGTATATATGGCTGATTCTGGCAGCAATAGAGTTCAGAAATTTGATGAAAATGGTAAGTTTATAGCTAAGTGGGGAACTCCAGGAACAAATAACAGCCAAATGCAATATCCGGTCGATATTGTCATTGATAGTAAAGGCTATGTCTATGTTGTAGAAAGAAATAACAACAGAGTTCAATTATTCGGGGCTGTCTCCCCATCAGAGTCTAAATAATAAAATATCTGGATAATAAAATTGTCTGTCCTTTTATTTTAAACACCTCCCAACCCTCTTTTTTTCCTTTTTTCTAACCTTTAATTCTGTTCCTGGATAAACTACTGGATGTACTATTAAATGGAGGAATATTCAGTTTTAAATATTAAGTATTCATTTGATGGTTTTCTTCAATTCGTTGACGAGGTTTGATTTTATGTTATATTCTGGATTTAGGTGGAAAAAATGAAAAGAAAAATCCTTTTTTTAATTGTGCTAATTCCAGCAACCCTTATCATATGCCTCTCGGTTTCAGGAGAAGTGAGCATAAAAGAAATAGAAATGAATATTCCCACGTACGCTACAGGTCCTGATGATCCCAGTCCTCCTCTCTGGAATTTAAGGGTTTATCCTTATCCGATGCAGACTGACATAACCCGCAAGAGAATTATCAAAAAATACAGAGTGGTTGTGATGGAAAACGAATACATACAACTTCTGATTCTGCCTGAATTGGGCGGAAGAATTCTCGCTGCTATCGATAAAACCAACGACAATTTTGACTTTATTTATCACAATCAGGTGATGAAGCCAGGTCTTGTAGCCTTGAGAGGTGCCTGGCTCTCTGGCGGGATTGAGTGGAACTTTCCAACTTTGGGCCATACAGTAAACACTTTCTCCGCTGTAAATTACAAGGTTCTCAATAATGCTGATGGGAGCATTACCTGTGTGGTGGGTACAGAAGAGTGGGTGAGAAGGATGAAGTGGGAAGTATTTATCAGCATTTTCCCCGGCAGGTCTTATTTCAAAACCAGGATAAGGCTTTACAATAGAACGCTTACTCATAACAACGGCTATTTCTGGGCAAACGCAGCAACCCATGCCAGGAAAGAGACAAGAGTTGTTTTTCCTCCTGCCGAATACACTTATGCTGGTGGCAGAAAGAGTCCAAGGCCCTGGCCTGTCTATCAAGGAAAAGATGTTTCCTGGTATAAAAATACAGCCTATGCTCATGATTATTTCTGCGGAACCGCAGGAGATTACAACGGTGCCTACAATTACGAGGAAGATAACGGGACAGCTCATTATGCTTCTGGATTTGAGAGCCCAGGAAAAAAGTTCTGGACGTGGGGAACAGCTCCCAGTGGAGCTATTTGGGAAGATCTTCTTACGGATGAAGATGGTCAGTACATTGAAGTCCAGGCAGGAAGACTTCTCACTCAGGGAGACACCTGGATTTTCGAGCCCCATCTTATCGAGGAATGGGATGAGTGGTGGTATCCATTAAAGAATATGCACGGATTTGTAAAGGTAAATCCTGATGCTGCTCTGAACCTGGAATTAAGAGATGAAGAAGTCTTTATTGCTCTGAATACAACAAGAGTCTTCAAGGGAGGGGAAGTAAGACTTTTCCGCGGAGAAAAGCAGGTATTTTCAAAAAGGCTGGATATCTCTCCAGAAGGATTTTATAAAAAGGAGATTCCCTCGAGAGAACTCCGGGGAATTTACACACTTGAATTCTTAGATAAATACGGGCAGAAAATTATAGACTACACGACAGAAAAGCCTGAGATTTCCTCTCCTGAGCTTCAGCCAGATTTTTCAATGCAGGAGAGCGATTCGGCGGAGATAATTTTTCTCAAAGGTTATTATTCCCTGAAGCACTGGGATGAGGAGGGAGCCAGGTACTACTTCATAAAGGCACTCGAGTCAGATTCTGAATTTTCCCTTGCCCTTAAATGGCTTGGAATACTGTATTACAAAACAGGAAAAACTAAAGAAGCACTGGACCTGTTTGAGAGAGTACTCAAAAGAAACGAAGACGACCATACGGCGCGCTATTACAGAGCTCTTTCTAAAATAAAGCTCGGAATCAGGCAGGGCGCAGAGGAGGATCTTTATATGCTCTCAAGAAGGGCTGCTTACAGGCATGTTGCTCCTTACCTGCTAGCTGCTCTGGAGTTCGAAAAGGAGAATTATAGAAAAGCAGGGGAATTGTTGAGAGGGGCACTCAGGAATAATCCCGTTGATTTGAAAGCAATAGTCATGCTTGCTGCTTCGGAAAGGCATCTTAACAATAAGACGGAAGCTGAAACACTTATAGAATCAGCTTTAAAAGAGGACCCGATTTCACCTCTTGCACTTTTGGAGAAAGAGCTGCTCTCTGGGGAAAGCGGGCTTGATATTTTAAGAGCAGATCCAGAATATTATCTTGAAGCGGCTGCTGATTATTCAGAAATGAACCTTACAGGCGACGCCATTCACATCCTTGAGATCTATGGAGAAAATACTAATGCTAGAGATTATCCTATCCTTTATTACTATCTTGGATTCTTTAATGACGAACTCAAACGCAAAGAAGAAGCAGCGGCATACTTTAAAAAGGCAGCAACCTGCAGCCCGGATTATGTTTTTCCTTTCAGGGTTGAAACGGAGAGTGTGCTGAAACTTGCCTTAGAATATAATCCCTCTGATTGGAAAGCTCATTACTATCTTGGAAATCTTCTTGTGGCTAAGCTGAGATGGGAAGAAGGATTGGAGCACTTTAAAAATGCAGCAGAGTTTTCGCCTGAGTTTCCGGTAATCTACAGAAATCTTGGAGAGATTTACTGGAAGAAGTTTAAAGATTATGAAAGGGCTCGAGAGATGTATGAAAAGGCAGTGTCCCTTGCTCCTTATGATTACCGTCTTTATGTGGATCTTGATGAATTATACGCATTAACCAGGGAGCACTCTGCAAGAGCGAAACTTTATAGAGAAGCTCCTCGTCCTGTAAAAAAGAACTTCAACTACGTGCTCAAAAGAGCGCAATATTACGTAGACACAGGGCAATACGCAAAAGCATTTAAAATATTGAAGAGCAATACTTTTCTTCCATGGGAGGGATGGACAGGTGCAAGGGAGGTATTCGTGCTAGCTCACCTGGGAAGAGCCTATTCTTATATGACTAAGAGAAAATATAAAAAAGCAATAAATGACTTTTTCGAGGCTATGCAGTATCCGGAAAATCTGGGAACAGGAAGACCTCTGCATCCATTGTTTACTAGAGAGTATTTCTTTATAGGATTATGCTATGAGAAACTGGGAAATAAGCAGAGGGCAGAAAAATATATCAATAAAGTCAAAGTAGAAACAGCAGGAGTTCCCACAGTCCATTCATATTATAAGGCTCTCTCATTGCGAAAACTTGGAGAGGGTAATGAAGCAGAGAGGCTTTTGAATGAGATGAAATTAAAGAGTGAAAGTCTGATAGAGCACAGCAGGAGAATAAAGCCCCAATATTATCTATGGGCTTCAATGGCATGTGATGCCCTTGGAGAAAAAATTCGAGCTAGAGAATACTTGAGAAAAGCCGTAGAAATAGACCCGTCCTATAGATGGGCAGCCCTTTTTGCCTCTGAAATTATCCTTTTGGAATAGATTTCATTTTGCATTTGACATCGCTTTTTCTTTTGTATAAATTATCCAAGAGCCAAGCAGAGGAAATCAAGAATTTCTTTCCCTCATAGTCGAAAGAATAGAGCCTGGATGAGGATAAAGTAGAAAGAAGACTAGGATGAATACATTAAAAATCGCAAGTGATTTAGCTGAGTTAGATAGGATGAGAGCTTTTTTAAAGAAGAGCTTTGAGGGATTGAGTATTTCAGATAAGGATTATTTCAAAATAGAACTCGCGCTCCTGGAGATATGCGTTAACATTATCAGATATGCCTATCCCGGTGATAAAGGTGAGATCTTTCTTAAGATCTGGCAGAGCGAGGGAAAGATGTTTCTGGAAATAAGGGATTGGGGTGTTCCGTTTGATCCTAGAGGATTAGACGAGCCTGATATCCAGGAGATAATCAAGAGCGAGAAAAAAGGTGGACTGGGAGTTTTCCTTTCCCGCAAGCTTATGGATGGATTTGATTACAAACGGGAGAAAGATCAGAACGTTCTTACAATTTATAAAACAATTAAAGAAGTGCATGCCTCATTCTAATCGTATAAGACTTTATCCTCCCCCATTTTCTTGATGCGATCCTCAACCCACTTAACAATCAGGTCTTTCCGAACAAGCATTGCCTCTATTTCTTTATCTGTCAAGTATTCTCCGACCACACCTTTAACCACTTCAGCATTCAAGGACTTTATTTTTTCATAAAGAGCGCGGGGAAGTTCCTTCATTATAAATGTCGGGCCTTCTTTATATTTCTCGTCGTAGATAAGTTTTTTGGTGAATTTTTTGGAGGTCCGGAACGATCGCGAGTGGTCAATCAGGATCATGCGCCAATCCTCGGTGATGAGAGTTTGATTTTGATGCCTGTCTTCATTGGCAATCAAGTTATCAAAAGCCCGCGCCTTGTAGAATGCTCTATTCCAATAGAAAACCTTATAAGATGGAGTCTTAATTTTTTCATCGAATTTCTTTTTGAGACTCATCATGGTTGTAATCCATAATTGACATGAGCCGCGATTTCCCTTAAATCTTCTTTCCGCGGTGGGCGGAACCATATTCAAGCCTAGATGTTTGTCTAAACGGTAAGCAGCAATTTCCCATCTCCAGTTTTCGTAAAAACCCTTCTTCCTACCTTCTACATCTTTCCATAAGGCGTTATTTGTGACTCCGTCTTTTTCTAGGGTGAGAACCCAGGGATCGGTCACAGCTTCTCGCTTTTCGAATGGCTGGACTTGAGCGATAATTTCTGCTGTCTTGAGAAATTCTTCCCATTTCTCTCTTTCTGCCACCTCTTCTTTAGTGAATTGAGCCATGGATTGGAAACTAAATCCTAAAACAATCACCAAAGTGAAAAAGATGATTAGTCCTTTTTTCATTTTTCTCTCCTCCTTATTAATTTAGATTTTCCACTTGATTTGTCTAAATTATAGCCTGAACTTATTAAATTTATATATTAATATAAAACCTTATCTTTGCCCTGTTCCTTTACCATCTCCTCTATTTCCTTAAGGAGAAGTTCCTTACGGAGAAGAATGGCCTTGATCTCCTTATCCTTTAAATAGGGACCCACAGCATTTTTTATATCATCATAGTTCAGAGCTTTGACTTTTTCCACAAAAGCCACGGGAAGTCGCCTGAAGAGCATGGGCCGACCTCCGGCTTTTTTCAATCCCTTTGCCCCATACATGAGTTTCTTTGTGTGTTTCTTGCTTGACCGGAAAGAGCGAGAATGGTCGATCAGACACACACACCAATCTTTCATGTAGCGAATATTCTGCTGGGTTCGATCATCGTTGCCGATCAAGCTGTCAAAAGCCCTCGCTAAATATTTCATATTCTCCTTGTTGTAGAATCTTGAACGAGGAATCCCCATTTTTTGCTCAAAAACATCGAGTTCACTGAATTCAGTCTCAACCCAGAACTGAAGAGAGCCTGGTTTCCCTTTGAATTCTCTCTCGACTGTGGGTGGAACCAAGTTTAGATCCAAAAGTTTATCCATCTCGTAAGCTGCTATTTCGTACTGCCATCCCTCAAGGTGGCCCTTTTGCATCCCTTTGGGATTTTTCCAAGCTCCACTCCTTTCAACATCTCCTTTTTTTAAAAAGATCCTGATCGGTCTTGTAACGCCTTCTGGTATATCTGCGGAGCTTACGATCTCTGCGGTTTTGAGAAATTCCTCTATTTCTTGCCTTTGAGCAATTTCAGCAGGCGTGAACTGTCCGTTGACCACATAGCCCTGACTGGCTAGAATGAATAGAGCTATTGTAAGGAATACTTTCCGTCTCATTTCCGTTCCTCCAAGTTTCAAACTTCCCCTCAAATTTTTCTACTAATATAATTACATTTTAAAAAAAAATCAAACTAAAAATATCATTTGGGGTCAGTCATTTGGGGTCAGGCCTCCAAAACTTCAGTAACCTTATGAATTTCTTTAATATTGTAAATTTCCTTTTTGATCCTTATAGGGGCTTGATTCATCAAGCCCGCACTTTTAAAGATATAACAATTGGCTTATAATGATTGAAATTCGGCGTTTTTTTAACGCCTTTAAAAGATGAAAAGAGAATAAGGAATGAAAACAAAGCTTTTTTTGATGGGTGCTTTAATCCTATTAGCCAGTTGTTCGCCAGCAAAAATCTCGCCAGCCATTCGATTTCCTGTAGATTGGTTGGGAATTCCTGGGTATGGAATAAACATTGACCAGCAACGTTTTGTGGAACCTTCAGGTATCTGTTTTCATCCTCTTAGAAAGACTCTTTTTATAGTGAGTGATGAAGGAGAGATTGCTGAAATAAAGACTGATGGAACCCCAGTTTTCAACCTGAAGATTCCCGGAGATCTGGAGGGAATAACAATTAATCCTCAATCGGGGCTTCTGTACATAATAAAAGAAGGAGATGATGTCATTCTGGAGTTTGATCCTGATGAGAGAGAAGTCATGCGAATATTTCCTATCAACAGAGAATTCCAGGGAAATGCCAACTTTCTCCAAAAACAGAAAGGCTACGATCAAGGAATTGAATCAATTGCTTTCGTCTCTGATAAGGACCATCCTGAAGGAGGGACTTTCTATGCGGGTAATCAATGGGACCCTCCCTGCATAATAGAAATTTTTGTTCCTCTTAGATCGAGTCGAACTGAGACAGCCGAAGCGAAAATTATCCGGGTTTTACCCTTCAAAATGGATGATCCTGGAGGCATGTATTATGACTCAAAAACAGGACATTTAAATGTTGTCAGCGATGCTTATAACATCCTGGTGGAGATAACTCTTGAGGGGAAATTAGTCAGGGAATATGCTTTCCCCGGGGACAACCAGGAAGGTCTTGCCAAGGATGATGAAGGCTATTTGTACATTGCTCAGGGTGAGGGGGGAATCATCAAGGTCAAAGACCTGCGCTAATCTTACTGGCCTTACTTGTTCTACTCTTGATCAGTTTTCATATATCCTACGTCATGCTCTGTTTTTTTAGCTGATAATTTTTTGTGTTCTTTGAAGATTAAAATGCCAAGGATTATCCAGATTAAAACTAGAACTACATTAACCATGGCAAAATTTTCGACCTTGAAAGCGAGATAAGTCGTCCCCAAGAAAACAAGAACGGCTGACATCACATCGCCTGACCGATGAAAGAAGGTTTTTATCACAGCTTGGGCTTTGTATTTCTCTTCTCTTGAAGTTATGAGAAACAGGGAATGCTGCGTTGTGTTCATAAGAGAGTAATCGGTGCCATTTTCCAAGGCCTTAACCCATTTTACTAATGTCAAAAACGCGCCAAAGCTTATAAAGAAATATCCGCCTAATGCAAGTGCTGGAAGGAAGAAGATCGCTACCCTAACTCCAAACCACTTGAAGATCCGGGATACGACAAATAGCTGGACGAACATAGCAAAGAGATTCTGTATATTATAGAAACCAGCAAAGAATTTGGTCAAAAATTGAGTGTCCACGGCTTTAGCAGCAGCGGCAATGGCTATCTTGTCTAACATATATATGCCATTTGTATTGACGAAATTCAACAAAAGAACAAAAAAAGCGATGTAAAGAAGATATCGAGTTTTAAAAACAAGGCTAAATGCTCCTCCTTTCTCCAGGGGTTTCTCGTGTTCTTCTTTCTTGAATTTTTCCTCTTGACTCGCTTTAGCTGGTTTAAGCTTGATTCTTTTTATCTCTCTTCGATGAATAATCAACGTAAATAAAATACAAATTCCAAGGATTCCTCCTGCTACAAGCAGTAATTGAAATTTCCCCAGAGGCTCTACAAGCCATTTGGTTATTATCCCTCCCGCGAAGCCTCCAAAGACTGCTCCAAAAGCTACCAGGGGGAACAAACGTTTCCCTTCTTCCTCGGTGTACAAGTCGTTGGCAAAACCCCAGAATTGAGCAATAACCAGCAAGTTAAAGATACCTACCCAGAGAAAAAAAATGATCCCCATAGCTCCAGATCCAACACCTAATAGATGCAGAATATAAAAAAGTCCTAAATTGGAAATGAAAAATAGTGTTACCCAGGTGATTAATTTCTGACGTGGGAACCTAGAAGCAATACTGCTGAATAGTTTAACCACAAAAATAAGTAAAACAGCTATCGCGGCAGAAAGATAACTTTTGATTTCAGCTGGCCACTCTTCCAACATTAAGGCATCTCTTACTGGTTTTATAATGTAATATGCTGTAAGGAGCAAAAAGACATTAAGCGTTAAAAGAAGTGCTGTCAGGGTTTCGCCAGGGCGAACAACTGTAAAAAGTCTAAGAATTTTATAAACGAATCCAGACGGTTTTTGCCCGGTTTGCATCATCTCTTCATTGCCCGAATTTTTCATTGAATCCTCCTATTATATTTCCCCTATGATTTTCTGTTGAGATTTTTTTCTATTTTTTGAAGCGAACTTCGGTTTTACTAAAAATAAAAAAGAATTCAGAACGCCCACTTTTCAATTTAAGAAAAAAGGACGGATCATTCTCCTTTTTTAGCGATTAATATTTTGATTTTTTCAATGATGAGTTTTTTTCGTTTCAGCAACATGCTCATTTCTTCATCATTTAGATAATGTTTTAACTTAGCTTTAATCGCTTTATCTTCCAGTTTCATCAGGTTTTGACAAAGCTTCTTGGAACAGCGGGTGATTTCGCATCCTGGGATTAGCTCTGGGGAAGGAGCAAAGGCTTCAGAGAAGTCAACTCTCCATACTTTCCAGTCTTTTTTATCCATTATTAAGATATCACCCAGCTCTCTCTCCCCGCAAAAAGAAGGAGAATAAGTTAAGTTTTCAAAAACACTTAAATCTTCCAGAGTATTTTTGAACCTCGTGGGATCTGGTGGTTCGATATTCTTCATTCTTCGGTTACTTTCTTCAAGAGCGCCCTCAATGAATATCTGAAGCGAACCTTTTCTGCCTTCAATTTCTCTCTCCACGACAGGGGGGACTAAATTGAGATCAAGCAGTTTATCCAGTTCATAGGCTGCAATTCCGTATTTATAGCTGTCAGTGATAATGGTTGGTCTGGCTTGATTTAGAAGCTTAAAGAATCCATGGCGTGCAGCTTTTCCATCATCCAGGTTTATAATCCAATTTTCTCCCCTGCCTCCTGCTCGTCTTTTAGATACGATCTTAGCGGTTCTTAAGTAATTCTCCAGTTCTTTTTGCTTTACATTTTCTTTAGCTACTGCTTGTGATTGTGATTGAAACCAAGTCCAAGAGAATAAGAAAGCAAAAATTATAATGGCCAAGGTTTTCTTATTTTTCATTGTTTAGCCCCCATACATCGAATTTTCCTTTGTCTATAATCAAGGCGCTGAGACGTCCTTTCATGTACTTTCTATAGAGTTCTGAAATGCCAGTATCGATTACCCAAATCCTTCCTTGAAAAAGCTGCATATCTTCTTTTGTCTCAATTACTCGAGGAGTATGAGCTATTACCATGTATTCAGCCTCGAGGTTTTTTAAGATTCTATCCACGTTTTCCTTAAAATCATCTTCATTCCTATTAGTAAATCCACGATACCAGTATGGACCATTAGGCTCGTAAACAATTTGACGCTGATATTCTGGAATCATAGGTCGCGAAAGATACATTGCCGCCCGCCTCAGGTCTTCTAACTCTACGCGCAGGCGATTATTTATTTTCTTTAGTTCCCATTTGGAGAATTTCTCGCTGATTCCTCCATGGACTAATATGATATCATTGATCTTAATTACAACATTTCGTTTGAGGAGCCATTTTCCGTATATTTTATTGAAGTTTTTAATGTATTCTATTCGAGCCGGATGTTTGCGGTCGGTTCTTGATTTATTTAACATGTTCTCCCAGAATGGCATTAAATCACTATCCAAGGATGAAGCCAAGCCTGTCTTATTAGTTGGATTGTTTCCAATTTTTTTTCTGAATTTTTTTACTTGTTTCTCCCTGTACCTATCAGGAAGAAAAGAAACAAACTGGCGTGAAGTAAATTCATTCTTCTCACGGTTAAAGACTAGGCCCGTGATATTCGCTTCTTCATGATTACCGAGCAACATGTGAACTTTGCCTCCTGCCTCTTCTGCTTCTTTTTCCAGTTTCATCAGCAGGTCTAAGATTTCCCTGGCGTAATCGCCTCTATCCAATATATCGCCGATTTGAACCAGATGAGTCTTGCCACCTGTCCAATGGAGTTTGCCGTCTATTAATCCTGTTCCTTTCAGAATTTTTGTGAAAGCCTTGTAATCACCATGTATGTCTCCTACAGCGACAATCTTTTCAACACCAGTCCATATGCACTGTATATTGGCAGCATACAGATGGGCAAGAGATGCAATGACAAAAACGGCTAATATTAGTATAGTTTTAGTTTTTTTCATCCTGATTCTAATGGCGTCATTCCTCATAGCTTCTACTAGAGATTCAAAGCAGCATATTTTTCTAGTTTACCTCTTTTTTAGTTTTGTTTACCAATAATAATGTAAATTAATGATAATAAATGTCAAGATTATTATCTAATGCAGACAAAGATTTAATTTTGCTATGGGAGCTAAATATTATTCAAAAGAAGACCTCTCCGCCTGCGATTTCAGATTAATAAGGGAAATACATCAATTATTTCCTTAATTTGCATTTTATAAAATCACTCTGCCTCCACAAAATCCTATTTTTGCTTTTAACATCAGATTTTTGTTTTTGACATCGGATTTTTCCTGTGCTATAAGTTTTATCAGTAAGTGGTTAAACGCGCCTGTATGCCTTATCCAGGCGAGGAGTGAAGATGATTGGGGAGTATTGCAAGCGAAAAAAAAGATTCCTGTCCCTTTAGATCTTGAAGTGGCAAGAGAAATTTAGATGAAAAAAGAGAAAAATTCGGAAAGAAGAAAAGCTCCAAGGGTTCTGGTTAAAGTAAATGTTCAACTCTGGGAAGATTATAAGCTTGAAAAAAAGGCAAAAGGATATATAAAGGATATCTGCCTTGATGGGATGTGTGTCGTAACTAATATTCGTTTTTCTTTAGGCACGGATTTGATTTTCAACCTGAATTTACCTGAGGACCTTAAAATTAATATATATGGAAAAATTATCTGGGAGAGGGAAGAGGAAGATGTTTTTTTATATGGTGTAAATTTTACAGAGCTTGATTTTAGAGAAAAGCCAAAGCTTTATAGATTCATCCTTGTCACAATTTTAATGAATGAAAAGAAATGAATCCCGCCCTTTTTAGCGCAAGGGTTTATTTCATCGAATCCTTCCAAACAATAAATAATGGATTGACTTTAGATTTCTCTTTTGATAAAAGCAAAGGAGATAATCGAAAAGAATTGGTTGTAGTTGGAAAGGAAAAGAAAAATCCCAAGATACTGCATAATTGAGAGAGAATTTAAGGGGAATGCGTATAATTAATGATCAAGATCAACCCAGAATATTAATCGATAGGAGAAAATTAAGACTATAGAGAGGATGGGAAGAAATGGAAATAAACACAAGAGAAAAAACCGATATTATTATTTTTGATATCGAAGGGGAAATAAGAAGATCGGATATAACCGATATCACTCTTCACCAGCTCGTTAAAGATCAATTGGATTCTGGCAAAAGGAACATACTTCTTAATTTTCAGAATGTCGATTTCATTGATAGCTTTGGGGTAGGGGAGATCTTAGCCAGCTATATTTCTACGCATAATTTAGGGGGGAAGCTTAAGTTAGCAAAAATATCAAAGAAACTTTTCCTCGTCTTTCAAGTCACAATGCTTACTAAAGTGCTTGAAATTTTTGACGAAGAAGAGATAGCCTTGGATAGCTTTATTAAAGATCAGTAACTATCGCAATCCTCCTATAGTCGAGTCATTTTATGGCAAAAAACCCTCTTAATAGAATTCTATCGCGCTTTGTAGAGATCAAACCAGGCGAGGAATTCATCGCTTCCCTTCTCTTCCTTTATTTTTTCCTGATCATGTTCCCCTACGGCATTATTAAGCCTGTTAGAGATGCAAAATATTTATTGGAGTTGGGATCAATAAAACTTCCATTCGCCTACCTGTCGACAGCTATTATTATGGGTTTTGTTATTCATTTTTACTCCAAGCTTCAAGTTAAAGTTAAAAGACGGGTTTTAATAATTTCAAGCCTTATTTTTTTTGCTGTCACTTGTTCCGTTTCCAGGCAGTTTTTCGTGCGAGGGGATTTGCAGTGGATGCCCCTCGCTTTCTGGATATGGGCAAATATTTTTATTGTTGTCCTCGTAACCCAATTCTGGATCTTAGTTAATGATGTTTTTAATCCGAGAGAAGTCAAAAGGCTGATCGGCTTTTTTGGCAGCGGAGGACTTTTAGGAGGTATTTTAGGGGGATTACTGACGGCTTCTTTAGCAAGAGATATGCCTGATGAGCTTCTTCTCATAGCTTCTGGAATACTTATCCTCAGTATTTTTGTCGTAAATTACATATTCACCTGGCAGAGAAAAAATAAACCAATCACTGATAAGCCAAATTATTTAAATAAAGAAAGAGCGAAAGAACCAGCCAAAGCTGGTTTTATGGATTGCTTCAATACTGTCAGAAAAAATTATTATTTAAAGCTTTTGGCCGTTGTTGTGACCTTAACATTCATCGTTACTACATTTATTGATTATCAATCTAAGACTGTAATTGAAATGAAGGTGGATAGGCCAGATGAAATGACTTATATTTTTGGATTTTTTCATGCAGGATTGTATGTTGTTCCTTTTCTTATTTCTATTTTTATGACCAGCAACCTCATTAAAAGCTATGGCATTCGTATCATTCTGTTGCTCTTCCCTTTGATGTTACTCCTCTGTTTTGGAGGAATTGCTTTTTGGCCCGTACTCGGATTTGCTCTCGCCATCAAAGCCAGCGATAAAAGCCTCTCTTTTTCTATTAACCAGTACATACGGGAACTTCTCTATATTCCTGTCTCACCTGAGCTTAAGTACAAAGCGAAAATATTTATCGATATGTTTCTCAACAGATTTGCCAAAGGCATAGGGGCATTAATACTTTTGATCTTTATCTTTCTTCCTCCAGCTAAGTGGGAATACAGAGTTCAAATTGTGAGTATCATAGCTGTTGTTTTTATTATAGCGTGGGTTTTCGCTAATCTGAAGGTAAGCAAGGAATACACCAATACTGTCAAACAAAAATTGGAGATGAAGTGGGATCGGGGGGATAAAGTAGTGGCAGAAAAGATGGATGTGGATTATACAAAATTAGTCTTTGATACCATAGATAGCAGGGAGCGAAGTTCAGTTTTGTATGCCATGCATCTCTTTGACTTGATTAAGCAAGATAAACTCACCCCTGAAGTGAGAAAATTAATCTCTTATAAAGCGGATGAAAGAAAAGTTTCTTCCTTAGGGGGTCTTTTTGAATCCGGGGAGACAACTTTAGTTCCTGAAACGGATGATATGTTAAGTGAAGAAGTCCTGGGAAAAGAGGTTAAAGAGATAATGTCCCTGGATGTATATCAGGAGGTAATGAAAGGATACATTGATAAAGTCCTGGTTGATGAGACTGGAGACACTGAGACATCAAAGATGGAAGTGGCCAAGGCTATAGGATTAATGGAATCTGATTCTCCTCTCGCTCAGAAACTCGAGGAACTTCTTGAAGATGAATCGCCAGAAGTGAGCAAATACGCTATTGAAAGCGCGGCAAGGCTAAAGAGAAGAGAGCACGTTCCCGGCTTAATCTATAAGTTGCCTAATCCTTTAACCAGGGAAGACGCCTGTACTGCCCTTGAAAAATACGGGGAAAGAATTGTCGGGACTCTTTCAGATTATTTAGGAGATTCTGACGAGGATGTCGGGCTGCGGAAAGAAGTGGCTTCAGTTTTAGCTCGCATTCCTGTTCAAGATTCTGCGGATTTCTTAACCTGGGAATTAGCAGAAGATAATGAAGATATGGATCCTGAGCTCATCGATGCCTTGGATAGAATTCGTTCTGGAAAGCGCGCTATTCAGGTACAGGAAGAAATTATCAAGACTAAAATATTCAAAGAAATAAAGAAATACTACCAGGTTCTCATTAAATTTTATGATCCAAAATCTAAAGCTAAAAAAGTGAAGATAAGCGAACAATTATCAAAGAATCTGGCTGCTTCCATGATGAATATTTTTAAATTATTGGGTCTCATATATTCTCATGAAGATATCTTTAGAGCCTACCAGAATATAAGAACCGCAACAAAGGATTCTGTGGATTATGCTGTTGAACTTCTTGATAACATATTGCCTAAAGAGATTAGAGATGTAGTTTTTCCGCTTATTGAAGATCTTCCCCCTGAGGAAAGGGTGAAAAGATGCAGAATCATCCTGAAGACTTTTCCTAAAATGTAAAGAATTTCATGGCCAAGAACTCGCTTCACAAAATTTTATCACGGTTTGCTGATATCAGGCCTGAAGAGACCTCTACCTCTGTACTTCTGTTTTTTTATTTTTTCATGATCACTTCTTCTGCCTACGTAATCAAACTTGTCAAGATTTCCGATTTCCTGGAGAAGCTTTCATCCAGGAGACTCCCTTATGCTTATCTTTTGACAGCCATCCTGATAGGATTTTTTGTCACTTTAAACTCCAGGTTGCTGCGTGTTATGAGGAGGCACGTATACATATCTATCAGCCTGGTTTTTTTCATTACGAGCCTTTTAGTTTTCTGGTTGCTTTTCACTCAAGGAAGGAATTGGCTGCCTCTTGCATATTGGAATTGGATTTCTATGGTATTCTGGTTTTGGGCAGATATATTCTTGGTTACCTCGGTCACCCAGTTCTGGATACTAATCAATGATATTTATAATCCTCGTCAGGCAAAAAGGCTGATTGGCTTTTTAGTGAGCGGAGGACTTTTAGGTGGAGTTGCAGGATCTCTCCTTGCTTCTCTGTCTAAAATAGTCGGAACCGAAAACCTTCTTTTAATTTGCCCTTTTATGCTTGGCATTTGTCTCGTAATAGTCAATCGCGTTCATAGAATCATTCAAAGCGAAAAAAAAGAAGAGGTTAAGCCATCCGAAGTGCGGAAGAAGCCAAAAATTGGATACGGTAAAAGTTTTAGCTTGTTGAGAAAAAACCGGCATTTAGTCCTATTGACCGGGATTATGGCTGCAGCCATTATTGTTACGACTTTGATTGATTTTCAGTTCAATTATTTCGTTGAAGATGCCTATCCGAACAAGGATGCGAGGACTGCTTTTCTCGGGATATTTTTTACCGTGTTTCTTGTCTTTTCTAATTTGCTTCATGTTTTCTCAACCAGCCGCATCTTGAAAAATTTTGGAATCCGGGTCGCTCTTTTAGTTGCCCCATTCTTTTTGCTGGTCTTTTCTGGTGCAATTTTTATTTTCCCTTTTGCTCTGGTTTACTGGGCTCTCATCATCAAAGGAACTGATAAAAGTCTTGCTCATTCACTCAATCAATCTGTCAGGGAACTGCTCTACATCCCCATTCCTCCCGAGATCAAGTACAAAGCAAAAGTATTCATTGATATGTTCGTCAATAAGTTTGCTAAAGGCATTGCAGCTCTTCTGATTCTTTTGTTTTTTTCAGTTTTGAGCTTTGAGATAAAATATATAAGCATTATCGCCATCATATTTATCCTTATCTGGATTATTCTCAATATCTTGATTACCAAGGAATATGTGAATATTGTGAAAAGAAACCTCGAGATAAAATGGCATGATGCTGATAAATTTGTTGCGGAAAAGATTGATATTGATATGACAAAGTTGATTTTCGACACCCTTGAGAGCAAAAAAAGGAGTTCGGTTCTGTATGCAATGAATCTTTTTGACCTTGTCAAAAAAGAAAAATTGAGTTCTAAACTGAAAAAAATAATTTCATATAAATCTGATGAAGTAAGAGCGAGTTCAATGGATTCCCTTTTTGAAGTAGACGGGGAAGTGTTAATCCCGGAAACCGAGGATTCTCTCGATGAGGAAAGTCTTGATGTTCAGGTAAAGGAAATCATGTCCCTGAATGTTTATCAAGATCTGATGAAAGACCATCTCGATAAAATAGTAATTGAGGAAGGCAATGAGGAAGAAGTTTCCAGGATGGAGGCAGCCAAGGTTATGGGAATAATGGAGCCAACTTCCTCCGTCATCCATAATCTAAGTAAACTGCTCAGGGATAAATCGTCAGAAGTTGTCAGCTATGCTCTTGATAGCGCTGGAAAGCTTAAAAAGCGAGAGTTTGTGCCTTTTATAATTCAAAATTTAAAAAATCCCTCCATCCAGAGAGTTGCCAATAAAGCTTTAGTAGAATATGGAGTTAAGATTATAGGCACATTAAAAGATTATTTGGGGGATCCGGGTGAAGATATGCGATTACGAAAGGCTATACCTGACATCTTGGCTCAAACAGGCGCTCAAAGAGCAGCAGAGGTATTAGCCTTGGAATTAAGAAAAGAAAGCAGGGATGTGGAATCTGAAATCATCAGCGCTATGTATAGGATGAGATCAGAAAAACCTAAAATTCATTTCCGGAAACAGGTTGTAGTTCCTCAAGTAATACGGGAAATAAAAGAATCTTACATGATTTTGAAGGAAATTAATGACTTGAAAGCTAGTAAGAAAAAAGAGTTCTTGGCCAAAGATTTAGAGAATAATTTAGCTCGATCTCTCAAGTATATTTTTGAATTGCTAAGTCTCATCTATCCCCGGGAAGATATCATCAAAGCTTATCAAAATATTACTACTGGAACAAAAAAAGCAATAGACTATTCTATAGAACTTCTGGACAACATTGTAAGGAAAGAAATAATGGAAGTTTTCCTGCCTTTGATCGAGGATATTCCTTTTGAAGATAAAGTTAAGAAAGGACGAAAAATGCTCAAGATCTTGGAGAAAATGGAACTTTCTGAAGCATAACATCAATCCCTGGGGTCATATAGGGGGATCTGACTCCAAAAAAGCTGAATTTCCTTGAAATTATTCACTTATTAGTTTTATAATTGTTTACACAGATTAAGATGGCCAAACTATATGTTTATCAAAAAAAAGGAGAGGATTACTCCATTCCTCTTAAAAAAGATAGAATATCTATTGGCCGCTCTGCTGATAATGACATCAACATTCTTGATCCATTCTGTTCAGGGCAGCATGCTTTCATTTATCCTTCGGAAGAGGGTTGGGCAGTTCGGGATAATGGCAGCAAGAACGGAACCTTCCTAAACGGTAAAAAGATTAAAGCCGAAATCGAACTTAAAAAAGGAGATGAAGTCCTTGTTGGATCAACGAGGGTTGTCTTCGATAAGGAAATCCCCACTCATGTAGAAGTGACGGAGGAACCCACCTCCTCGGCAAATGTAAATACCATAATGCACGTTGAAGAACTTTTAACAAAGACAGAGATTGATACAACTATGAAAGCCAGCCTGGCGCCTGTGGATTTGGAAAAGGTCAGAACAGAGCATAGAGCTTTCGCTATAATGAGTGAAGTTAGTAAAGCCCTTCTTCTTCATCAGCCTATAAGCGAACTCCTGGATAACATCATGGATCTGATTTGTGCGCATCTACCTATGGACAGGGGGATTCTGATGTTAAAAGAAGGCAATCCTTCTCAATTCATTCCCAAAGTAATTCGTATCAACGATAAGAACCTTAAGGATGAAAAGATTTCGGTAAGCCAGAGTATTATAAATATGGCTGTTGATAAGAATTCATCAATCCTAACTTCTGATGCCATGGCTGACACTCGTTTCAAAGCCATGGAAAGCATTATTAAATTCAGTATCCATTCGGCGATGTGTGTTCCTTTATGGAATAACAGGGAAATTATAGGGATTATCTATTCAGATCGGATATCGAACCTTGAGCAATTCAAGGATGAGGATCTCAAGCTTTTAACTCTTTTATCTAATTTGGCTGCAGTCAAGATCGAAAATTCTAAGCTTATAGATCAATCCATCGAGAAAGAAAAGATGGAAAAAGAGCTTACCTTAGCAGCTAAGATTCAGGAAGACTTTCTTCCTAAAAAGAACCCTCCCTGCAAAAAGTTTGAGATTGTTGGCAATAATATTCCCTGTTATCAAGTTGGCGGGGATTATTATGATTTTATCGACATCGGCCCTTCTCGCTTGGGTATTGTTATTGCTGATGTTGCGGGGAAAGGGGTTGGTGCTTCACTCCTCATGGCTTCCTTAAGGGCAGCTCTACAATCAGAGGTTCATGCTAAATACAATATAGAGCAAATGGCTGTTAAACTTAATAATTTTGTCCACCGCAGTTCTGCCCCCAATGGTTTTATAACTTTTTTCTTTTGCGAGCTAAACAGAGAAAGCGGTGAGCTAAAATATATCAATGCTGGTCATAATCCTCCCCTTATTATCGATAAAAAAGGTAAAATCACCCGTTTGGAGAGCTCCGGCTTATGCCTGGGAATGTTTCCTGGTAGTACTTATGAAATAAAAAAAGTCACAATAAGCGTTGGAGAAATGGCTGTTCTTTATACAGATGGAATCACTGAAAGTCGGAGTAAAGATAATAAAGAATTTGATGAAAAAGGACTCATAAAGCTGCTTCGAAAGCATCCTAAATTAAAAGCCCCAAAAATACTGAAAAAAGTTTATGAGGAACTCGAGTCATTCACTGCTGGTGCTGATCGAATGGATGATATGACTCTGGTCATCATCCAGAGAACTTCTTAGCCCCTCCTTCCAGAAATAAAACCCAGTTTTAGATGATTAATAGTATCCTATCCTCAGTCTTTAGGTTTCTTAACGATGAAATGATAGGTGTTTTCCCTTCAAAACTAAAATTAAACGTGCTGATCGATGGCAAAAGCAAGAACGATTCTGGGCAAGAGGACAGGAACGGACAATAATTTTTGTATTGCCCTTTTATCCTTTATTTTATATCCAATACAATCAAGGATTACTATTTCTGCTTTTTTTCGAGAAAAATTTTGGGCTATTTCTTCCCAACTTTTTCCCCTGGTATAGGGAGATTTAAACTCCACAATAACTTTATCTTTTTTCCACTTTTTCTTGGCCGCATCAATTTGACCTTCCAAGGGAACAACTACTCCAAGGCGCTTTACATCTATTATACGAGTGATTAAAAACTTTAGAGAATTAAAAGGGAAAATGATCCAAGGGGGAAATTTTGTCTTTTGAAAGTCATTGGTGCAGAGCACTCCCACCACTTTCACCTTCATTTTCGTTTTCATTGAATCAATAGCTTGAGGCAGGAGGGAGCTTATTTTCTTCTCGCTAAGTTGAACCGAATTGCCTTTCCTTAAACGAGTGACTAACGGTATTTCCCCAGTTTTAGGCTTTAAGCGTCTAATTTCCTCAGGGCTGAGATTATCCAACAATCCTTTTTCTAAAATTTGTATTTGAGGAAGAAAAAAGGGATTCATTTCAGGTACCACGTCTTCCCTGGGAGACTGGCCGATCGTAAGAAGCCCCACCTTGACTAAAGCCATTCTGTGTCCATTAGATATAAAACCATTTGCTTTTATCCGGTATTTATCCTTTATCTAATAATTAGGCGGAATTGTCAAAAGATATTCGCCTCACATCGTCATTGAAAATAGCCACGCTCCCTTACTATCTATTTGACATCAAATTTTCCCTGTGCTATAAATTTTCAAGACAAGAGAGACTTATTTGCGGGCTATGCAGAGGCTAAATTCAGCCGCCGCCAAGCTGGAATGATTAAAGATTGGGGAGAAATGGAGATTAGTAAAAAAGCCAGATTCTTGCCTATTATTAAGCTTTTATTGAGCTTTAGCTCCGCGGTGACAACTTTTATTCTCCCATGACCTATTTAATTGATTGAAACAAATGGCTAAACCAGGCGACAAAATAAAACATTACGAAATTCTCGAGGAGCTCGGGAAGGGAGGGATGGGTGAAGTCTACCTCGCCCAGGACACAGCGCTCGACCGAAAAGTTGCCATTAAATTCCTGCCAGAGAAGATGCAAAAAGATGCCACAGCCCGGATGCGGTTACTTCGGGAAGCCAAGGCTGCTGCCTCCTTGGATCATCCATTCATATGTAAAATATACGAGACCGGAGAAATCGATAACAAAGCCTATATCGTGATGGAGTACATTGAAGGCAAGGATCTGAGGGATAAGCTGGATGAAGGGCTTCTACCCTTGAGAGATTCTCTTCAAATGGCTTTAGAAATCGCAGAGGCTTTGGATGCGGCTCATGAAAAAGGCATCATCCATCGCGACCTAAAGCCTGCTAACATCATGCTCACACCTCAGGGCCATGTCAAAGTTATGGATTTTGGTCTAGCCAAACAGATACTGCCCAAGGGTGAGGAGGCTGTTACCAAAACTTTAACGCAGGCCTCTCTTACAGAGCAGGGCACTATTGTGGGCACGTTGGCTTACATGTCTCCTGAACAGGCCAAGGGCGAAACAGTCGATGCCAGAAGTGATATTTTTTCTTTAGGAATCCTCATCTACGAGATGATGTCGGGAAGTCATCCTTTTTCGAAACCCAGTGCTATAGAGACTCTGAGTTCCATCCTTAAGGACTCCACGCCCGCTGTGAGTGTAAAGCCGAGAATGGTGAATCCGATGCTCAGTCCCATCCTGCGCAAAGCTCTGGCCAAGGAACCTGGAGACCGGTACCAGAGCGTGGCTGCTCTTGCTGCCGCTATTCGAAAACTGCTAAGAGAGACTGTTGGGGGACCTCGCCTTCTTTTCCGCGGATGGCACTTAGCAGTCGCGGCTTTCTTAGCCATCGCCATGTTAGCAACTGGTGCTTGGTTTTTCACTCGTCGAGACCGGCTGAGTTCTCAGGAACCCGGCTCAGAAACAATCTCTGTGCTTGTTGCCAACTTTCAGAACCAAACAGGTGACGCAGTCCTTGACGGAGTTCTTGAGAAAACTTTGGATATCAGTTTAGCAGATGCCTCCTTCATCCATATTCAGAACCGTCAAGAGGCACTTAGACTAGCAACCGAACTTGATCCTCTTGCAGGTGAAACCCTTAACAAAGAGCTTGCTCAATTAGTAAGTCGTAGGGCAGGGGTCAATGTGGTTGTGGGAGGTTCGATCGAACAAAGTGATAAGGGATATACGGTTAATGTCTGGGCCTTGGATACGGTCAAATCTGAGACCGTATATGAGGACTCGACAACTATCGGAACAAAGAGCGAAATATTAAAGGCGGTTGATAGATTTTCGGCTAAATTGAGGTCGAATCTCGGTGATATTTCAGCTGATTCTGTAGAAGCTCTGACTAAAGAGACTTTTACGACGACGTCACTTGAAGCTATGAAAGCCTATGCTCTTGCTCAGGAACTTGATGATCAAGGCAAGGAGGAAGAGGCCCTCAAAGAATACCTAAGGGCTATCGACCATGACCCGAATTTCGGGCGTGCCTACTCAGGCGCGGCAAACATTCTTTTAAATAGCGGCCGTTACGATGAAGGTGAAGCCTATTTTCAAGAGGCTCTGAAACGAGTTGACCAGATGACCGATCGGGAAAAACACCGAGATCTCGGTCTCTGGGCTTTGTATAAAAGAGATTATAAAAAAGCAATAGATGAATACAGTGCTTTATTGAAACAATATCCGGGTGATTATGTTATCCATGCAAACCTTGCCATAGCTTATTTTTATGCTCGCAATATGCCCAAAGCAGTAGAAGAAGGACGCCTCGATGTCAAATATAATCCTCAGGGCGTCCATGCCCATAACAACCTGAGTTGGTATGCCTTGGGAGCCGGAGATTTAGAGACAGCTGAATCGGAATCAAGGAAAGCCATGGAACTTGAGCCTGGTTTCGAGAAAGCCTACATTACTCTGGCATTGACGCAACTGGCAAAAGGCGAACTTGAGCAAGCTGCTGAGACATACCGCCAACTTAAGGGCCTGGGCTCCTATGGGATTACGTTAGCTGCAGTAGGCTTGGCTGACCTTGCCGTCTACGAAGGTCGGCTGGCGGAAGCTGTAGAAATTCTCGAGGAAGGAATCCCCTTTGATCTTGAGAACAAGCAGGGATACGACGCTGCTGAAAAATGTATCATGCTTGCCCATGCTTATCTCCTTCAAGAGAAAAAAGAGCTTGCGTCTAAAGCTGTAGACCGCGCAGTAGGAATCAGAGATGATCCAGAAATAGTGTTTTCTGCTGCTCTAGTTTATTTGAATGCTGGCCAGGATGATAAAGCTCGCAGCCTGCAAGCAGAATTATTTAAAAAGCCTCAACCAGAACCTCGTGTGTATGCCAAATTAATCGGGGGTGAAATGAGCAGGGCAAGAGGCGACATCGGCAATGCTGTGAATCTTTTTCATGAAGCAAAGGATTCGATCGACACATGGAACGTCCATTTTTTTCTTGGGTTGGCTTACTTGGACGCTGAGGATTATACAGCGGCTTATTCAGAGTTTGAAATATGCATTAAACGGGGTGGGGAAGCTGCTTCAGTTTTTCAAAACGATATTCCCTCGTATCGATACCTGTCTCCTGTTTACTACTACCTTGGACGGGCTCAGGAAGGTCTAGGCAGTGGAGCTGCTTCCGAATCCTACGATAAATTCCTGAAAATCAAGGAAAAGGATGATGGAAGTGATCCCATGGTCGAAGATGCCCGCCTCCGTGTAGATTCTCTCTGATCTATTTAAAGCTAAAATATCCCCAAATTAAACAATTTCCCACTTCAGCTTTCAATGTCAATTATTGCTCGTACTTGACCGTGGCATAATCAAAACCTGTTGCGACTCCTCCAATCATTCCTTTACTTCTGCCTGTTACATAGACATTTCCAAATGAATCAACAACAAGGGCTCTAGCTTCATCATCACCATAAGTATTATCATACCTAACTCGCCAGACCATATTTCCAAGATTATCATATTTTATCGTGAAATAGTCAAAGTCTCCTCCGTCTTGGCTCCTTCCAGTTACATAGATATTTCCGACTGTATCTATGGCGATGTCAGCGGCTTCATCAACGCCATTATTGTCGTACGTTCGAACCCACACTTCCTCTCCGCTACTGTCGTACATAATAGTTATGTAATCATTGTTTGTACCATTGAAGCTATGACCTGTCACATAAACATTTCCTTCTGAATCGGCAGCTATAGCAACGGCTTCATCATTATAATTACCATCGAATCTGACAACTCCATTAGTTCCCCAATTATTATCCCTAGATCCATTAGAGAGATACTTTATTGTTACGATATCGAAATCTAATCCGCTTCCTTGACTCCTGCCTGTTACGTAGACATTTCCAGGTAAATCAACTGCAATAGCAGCTGCATCATCCCCTGCATTTTCTACATCCGCATTATCATACCTATCAATCCAGGCTATTCCTCCATTATTAGCCCTGTATTTTATTGTAAAGTAATCGTAATGCAACACATCACTATTTTTGCGCAAGCTATATTCACTTCTTCCTGTTATGATTACATTTCCATCTGAATCCAGAGCAACGGCGGTGGCCACATCATGACCGTTTCGGCGAGCATCATATCTCTCATCCCAAATTACCTCTCCAAAGGTGTCAAATTTAACTGTAGCGTAATCTGAATGCTCAAATTTCATTCCTCTGAAGCTGTCGCCAGTTACATAGAAATATCCAGATGTGTCAACAACGATGTCATTACCCCTATCTCCCTTATGTGCAGGCCCGTCGTATCTTGCGCTCGAGCGTTCTCCCGCATTATCGTAACTAATAGTGTAAAAATCTTCTCCTTTATTGCGGCTAAAACTAAAGCCTGTCACATAAACATTTCCTGAGCCATCAAGGTCAAGGGCTGAAGCTTCATCATTTCCATATCCTCCATCATATCTGAGAGCTCCAGTTGTTCCCCAATTCTCATTTGGCGTTCCATCAGAGAGATAGTTTATTGTTGCATAGTCATTGTCTGTTCCGTTTGAACTATAACCAGTCACATAAACATTTCCTGACGGATCAACGCCAATGTCGTTCGCTTGATCAGCACCATCCGCATAGTCATACCGTTGATCCCACTTCTCTAGTTTTTTAAATATTGCTTCTATAGTATGGTCGGCTCTTACAAATTCGAACGTGTGTGTCATAACTGAACCCAAATGGAATGGCGAAGTTAATTTATCCAAAACGACATCCTCTAACATGTAGCCTTCATCAACTGTTATAGTGAATGTCTGGTCAAGGTCGCAAAGTACCGTCACGTCATCTTCAGGATCTATGCTTCCGCCCACTCCTGCCGTGGCTTTTATGGTAAATGTGTCTCTATCAAATACAGCCTCAATCGTATGGTCCTGATTCATATTATTTATATTTTCGAATGTATACGTTGTTGGCGGTGGTTCCTGTGATAAAAGTACACCGTCTACGATCACAGACGCTATGTGAAAGCAATCATCAGGGACAAAGGTGAATGTCGGGCTATCTCCGCAATCTACAGTTACACCATTCGTGACAGGTGCGTCTTCAAAATATATATCTCCGCCGGTAGTTGCTGTGGCTATAATGTTAACATTACACTCAATTATAATTTCGAATTTCCTTCGAGCAAATTGTGTAGGAGTGCTTCCATTTTCTTGTTCTACCCCTTCTTCTAATTCTTTCCCATCTTCAAGTTCTACCGTGAAGGAATATTTCTGCGGGTAGTCAGCCGCTGAATCATACACCGGAGTCCCAGAAATAATTCCGTATTTAGATAATGATAGATAATTAGGGAGGGATTCTCCTTCTTTTAGCCTCCATTTTACATATTTCCACACATCGTCACTAGGATCTTGTGTGTTTTTATCATCGATAGTGTCTGGTTCACCACCATAAGCCTCCAAGGTTGCGGTGTATGAATCGCCTAATGATCCTTCAGGAAGGACCTCAGGGATGATATGCAATGAACTCTGAAAATCTATTATGCCATCTTCGTTAGCAGCCTGGGGTATAGCAGCACCAGCTATTGTTGTGGCGTAGTCTTCAGGATTGAAGTCTTCTTGTGTTCCTCCATTGCTCATAATTGCTGCTTCCTGAGCACTTCCACCTCTTTCTTGAGGTGGATTGGGATCAATTAGTCTTAAAGTACAGATGGCAGTCTCTCCTGGCGCAAGGAAAAAGGTGTTATGGCGTCTGGTAGGATTGCGGAGAGATTCATGACGCCGAGTAGGATGGCGAGTAGTAGGGTTTTCATATGAGAGAACTAGTTCGTGATGCTCTTCTTCACTTAGATTGCAATCTTCAGACGTAGTTGTGCTACTAACGCGGTAGATTAGGAGCTGATAATATGGAACTGAAGGAGTTTCTCCAAGAAGGTCGAAGGAGTAAGCAGCGGTCGCTTTGCCGATGTTTTTAACTGACCAACTAACATCTGTAACCTCCCCATTTGGCGCAGTCGATAAAGTCGAATGGCGAGTGGTAGGATTGATGATGGTGTCGTGTCTGCGGGTGGGATGCCGTCGAGTGGGCGTTAATAAATCTGGATTTGAGGATTCTAATAGTTCTGCCAACAAGTCCTCAGTGAATACAACGTCATCACTAAACACAGTAGCATCGCCCAAATCCACTTGTGCAAGATCTTCAGTTATTAGGAACGGAGCATCATATTCTTTCACCCCTCTAGGATCAAGAGCAATAAGCTGGGTGTTGACAGGATCGGGATTTAGCATGATAGAACTTCGTGGGACAATTAGTGTTGTCTCATCGGGAACGTCAATAATTTCTTCAACATTTACTCTTAATGTCGCGAGATGATCAGTATAGGGTTGGACAAAAACCGTAAGGGTGATGGATGAATGGGGCAGGACATATAATTTTACTTCCTCGTCGTCACAATATTTAAACGGGCATTCCTCAGGCGGAGGCGTCCCTCCGCTGCCATGGGGAAGCGTCTCCCAGAATGATACATCCATGCCAGGGGGTGCATCAATTGTAAGTCTAATAAGTTTTTCGTCATCTGTTAAGTTTTTAACGAATACAAGAAATGATCTTCTTTCTTCGGAGAGTGGCTTAGTGTTGACAGGACAACCAACTTGAATGCCCTGAGTAACTGGGGCAGTGTATATGTTTTGATTCCGCATTCCTGCTGTCTGGTCGTCAATACAATCACCTCCTGGACCTTCTGGAGGCCAATAGTCCTCCTTCCAATTAGCGTCATCCGGTGGAACCACGTCACGGTTACAGGCAAAAACGATATGACAAAGGGTAGGATCGAACTTTCCTTCCTCTCCTGTATTGAAGCGCCAAGTTCCAGTTTCATAATCGCGCAGGATCACGGGAGAAGGTGCACTATCAATATAATCTCCCATGAAGGGAGAATTTCCTCCATCGAACATGGGGAAATTTGGCTGACTAGACTGCGCCTGTTTGATTGCTGGAGGTAAGAGACTTATATGAATTGAATCGCCGTTCGCGTCCAGCAAATCACCTGTGTTTTCGTCAGTCTCTGCAGAGTAGAGATATCGAGAAACTTGGATTGAATCGCCGAAAACTGGATTTGCTGAGGGATCTGCTTGTGCTGCCCGTACATCCATGGTTTGTTCTTCTCCGGAAATTTCGGGCCTAATATTAAAAGGAATACTATTTCGTGTGTCATACCACGTCGCCAATATCTTGCCGCCAACGTAGGCTAAGGAAGGCATAATCTGATGGCCGCGACCTGGATAATTATCAATTTGTGTAGGTCCAGACAATTCATTTCCATCCATTGTTCTGATAACAATTCGAGGCACTCCATCCTCACGAAATCCTCGATCGGACCAGGCCACATATACTAAACCATTTTCGTCCACTGCTATGGCTGGAAAAGCGCTGGTCCGAAACCTATCTGGATATGTGAACTGATCATAAGGATTAATCTCATAAAACACTTTAGCTTTGGTGAATCTTCGGCCCCCATTAGTTGATTTGCACATAACGATGGCATCGGGAACGCCTTGCTGATTGCGTGCATACTGTCGCCAGACAACGTAGATTTTACCGTCTTTGGGGCTTACGACTACGTTTGTACCCTGGCAGATGTGTACAGTTTCGCTCAGTTTAATGGGTTTTCCCCAAGTATTTCCACAGTCTGATGATTTGGCGAACATAATTTTACTACCACCGCCACTCTGTGCTGAGCCTAGAAAAACACTATACACTATGTATACATCGAACCGTGGAATATCTTGCTCATAACTAGGAGCGTAGATTGTCACCTTATCGTCTTCGCTACTTGGAGCGACTACTGCAATCCATGGTTTATCTGCAAACTGTCCTGATGTTCCTTCGTCAATAATATTTACGTCCACGTACTCTATTGAGTCCATCTCTCCGACTGCTTGGTTATTATTATCAATATACCGAGCAACAAAAATGGCACTTCCTCCATTCTTGATTCTGTCAAAAACAATACCGCTGGAGAAGAACAGTCCAGATGAACCCGCACGTACTGTGGGATCACAAGCAGCCTCGTACCCCTTAAGTAGGGAAGCCTTCCCTTCATCCGTGTAGTCCTGAGGATATCCTGGGAGTAAGTGGGTTGTCCAGGATTGACCACCATTAAAGGATTTGAAGATTCCCAGCCAAGCATCTCCACTTGGTGCTTGAGCTGCTAGCTCGATTCCGGGTAATGCCTGTTCATCATCAGGTATATATACCGTACGGTAGTCGTTAGCAGCCGCAAGAAGATGCATAGGATTACGTGTTGAGACAGCTGCAGATGGTTCGTTTTGCCTCTGAAGGTATGGATCACCAGTATCAACCAATGGATCACCAGTTACAGGATCCATGAGTGGATATGGGGCCAAATTCACGTTTCGGCCGACGATAATGTCTTGATCTAAGTTACCATTTGAGGTATTGGATTTTGTTGAAATACCAGTTGCTAGCAAGAGTGTAACAACCAGTAAAAATAAAAATATGCGACGTATAGACATGATTAATCTCCTAAAAAGGACGTTTTGTTGCTAAATTGGGATTTTACTCGATTCACAAACATCTTCCTCCCTCTCCTCATGCAAAACTTTTATTGCAGGAAAAATTCTAACTCAAGTAATACTATATATATAGTAAGTGAAATATAGATTGTCAAATAAAATTGAATCAATTTGAATGCAAAATTAGAGTGTCCTTTTTTTTGTAACGCAGAAAAATCCCCTTTTGATTTGCCCTTAAAGCAAATATGCGATTTTTTCGGATATGCCGTCATATCCCTCCTTATCCCGCAAAGGTGCTAAATTTATACTATAGAAAAAGCTTGAATGTCAAGGAAAATAAGATTACCTATTATATTATGGTTTTTCTTTCTTTTCCTGTTTCTCTTCTTCTTTCTCTGGTTTCCAATCTGTGATGTCTTTGGGGAATTCTTCAAGGAAGGGTGAATCCATCCGGAAAAGATAATTGAATCGGGCATTTTTAACTACAACTTCTTTTGATTCTTTGTCTTCAGAGCCGATAAGCACTGTGATTTCTTTGACCTTTTCTTCATCCTCATTTTCCCTTATCCAAATTTTGACTTCAGCCTGAGGATTGTCCAGACCGTATTCTTTTAGATTCAGGCTCAGAGGAGGATCGATGAATTCTTCGGCTTCAAGGCTTTCTATTTTGCGGATAAATGTCTGGATTTTGCTTTTGTCCGCTTCTTCTTTTAGGGGAGATTCAAAGTGCCAGTTATCCTCTTCGTCTTTCGCAACAATCCAATCTATCTCTCCTTTCTTAAGATGAAGGCGGGTTGCTTCCCAACTGTAGAAACTGGCAACTTTTTTTTCCCTTAATTCCCCCGCCTCTTCCTCTAGAGCAGAGAGGAGGGTATCTTCTGCTTCGACAATTTTGGTGGATAGGGAAGTGGTGGCATAGAGTTTATCCTCTTCTTTATGGAGGAAAAATGTCACTTCCTGGTTTTCAAGAGGCATACCTAGAGTGATTTCATATACAGGATGATCAAGGCCGTATTTTTTTTCATCCCCTTTTTTCTTTTCTTCTGATACAAACTCTTTGGCTTTCAGGTTGGAGAGAGAAGAAAGTATGTCATCGATTTTGCTTGTTTTGGCAAGAGCATTGAGGGGATTCCTAAAGAACCATTCTTCTCCTTTTTTCGAAGCCACCCATAGAGTTTTTTTTGCCCGGAGTTTTACATTTTTCACATCAACTGCTTCAAACTTAAAGATATTTTTCTCGCGAAAATCAAAGAGACTTTTCTCCATCAGACTTTTAAAACTGCTGGGGATGAGGACAACTTTTGTTTCATCTTCCCTTTTGGCAAAAAAAGTGTTGCCTAGGGTATTTTCCATGCCGATGAGGATTTTTATTGGTTTATCTTTATCTTTAAACCAGAGACTTATCTCTTTTTGAGGAATACCGTATTTTTGCAAATCCTCTGGCTCTTCCTCAACCACTCTCTCTATTTTGAGATCTGAGAAATCGTCAACTAGGCGGTCGACCTCATACTTGTCAGCCTTTGCTTCGAGGGGTTCAGTGATGAGCCATTCTCCTTCTTCGTCTTTCTGGAAGGTAATGATTTCATCTTCTTTTTTAAAAGTTATCTTCTGGACATCATCGGAGGAAAGGGCAAGGAGTTTCTCTCCTTCATCTTTTTCACTCATGCCTTTGTATTCGAAGAATAAAACAAAAGCCAGGAGAACGATGAAAACTGCAAAGAGAATGATCGTGGTTTTGAATTTCATAGGGACCTTCTCCGTACCCAAACTGAAATTCCTGTGATAAGAACGATAAGAGGGAGAATAATGAGGGAGACGAAAAAGAGTATTCTTCCCTGGGTAGCAGTCATGTGAATCGTCCGGGGAGAGGATGTCTTAGGCTGTATGGAGATAAGGTCTGCCTCTTCAGTCAGCCAGTTTACTGTATTCAAGAAGAAATTTCCGTTGCCTGAAAAGTTAAAATAGCGGTTGGTGGCGAAATCTGAATCACCGAAAACTGCCAGGCGTCCTTCTTGTTTTGTCTCCTCGGCTTCTTCTGTTTGTTTTTCTTCTTCTTCCGTCTCTTTTTCTTCCTTAAGTTCTTGCTTTTTTTCTTCCTTCGGCGCAACGGTTACCACTGCCGCAAGAGAGATTGGTCCTTCTTTATCTTTGTCTTTATTGAACGTCACCTCACTATCTGTGAGCTGCCTTTCTGACCATGAGTTGGTGCTTGTTTTGGCCAGGATGTCTGCAGAGACTCCCTCTGGTTTTTCCTCAGCTACACTCACCGAACGTGCAAAAGGGAAGAAGGTTGCATACCGGAATTCACTTGTGATCTCGTGGTATTCATATTCACTCACTATAGGCATGAAGTAATCTCCTCCCATGAGGCGAGATACGGTATCCACGATCAAGTCGTCTTCGAGTTGAATCCCGTACTCTGTGAGGAAGGATTTAAGACCTGGAGCAGTCTCCGGATCGACCATAAAAAAGACTCTGCCGCCCTCGCTTATGAAGTTTCGGATTGTCTCCAGTTCGTTGGGAAGGAGGTCCTTTTTAGCGCCGGGAATAACGAGGAGAGCGCAGTCTTGAGGAAAAGTATCAGAAAGAGCTAGAGTCAGCTTTTTTACTTCGTAAGCTAGTTTTTCTAACGCTTCTTTGGCTAAAGTATAGCCCGTCTCCTCACTTATTTCGATGCTTGCCTCGCCGTGGCCTTCGAGAAAATAGAGCACTTTTTTCTTTTCTCTTGAGATTTTGATGATGGCGTTGGTGATATCCTCTTCACCTGTGGAAGTGATGCGACTTTCTTTATCTCCGCTCTCAAGGATGGTTGTTCCGTCTTGTGTTACGTCATATCTTTTGACCAAGCCTGGATTTTTGTCAGGATCGATAAATTCATGTTTTATTTTTTTTGAATGATAATTGTAGATTTTCATCAGGTTTTCCATTTTAGCTCGGCTGATATTTCCTTCACGGAAGAAACATAAGGCACTAACCTCGTCCTTCAAATTTTCCAAGACTTTTATGGATTGGTCAGAGAGACTGTGCAGTTTTGCTTCGGTAAAGTCGAACCTGTGGTGGTGGCGGGCAAAGAAATAATTGATCAGAACCAGAATAGCGAGGACAAGGACAACTATAAAAATCATGTTGCCGGAATAGATGAATGATTTTCGCTTAAAGCTTTGTTTGAGAACCGAGAGATTAAGGATAATATATGCTGCTAAAGCGGTTACTCCTAGGAGTCCTAAAACGAGGGCGATTGTTTTTTTGTGGGGCCAAATTCTAAAGGAGACCAGAGAAAGGAATATCAGGGCTAAGGCTATGTAATTCAGGTATTGTTTGATTTTTTCCATTTTTTACCTCCACCTTCTGGATTGAATGACAGAATGAGTGAGAAAAAGACCCAAAAAAATGAAGCTGAGGTAAAAAACAAGATCCGTTGTATCCAGAATTCCTCGTGTTATGTCGTCAAAATGCTGGATAAACGAGAGGTAATTGAGGACGCTTTTCCATATTCCTCCTGCAGAGTAAGAAGCCCAGCTCAGAATCCAGAAGAGTAGGAGCGTGCCGAAAGTCAAGATGGCAGCGACAATCTGGTTTTCGGTCAGAGAAGAGAAGAAAATTCCTACAGCTATAAAAGCCGCTCCCATAAGGAATAGTCCGAGATAACCGTTCAGGATGGGGGCAGGCTCTGGATTTCCGTAGGCAAAAGTAAAGATGGAGAGGATTCCGGTCAAAAAGAGCATTGCCAGAAGAACGAAAAGAGAAGCAAAATATTTTCCAAGGATTATCTGGTTTATAGAAATGGGGCAGGTGTAAAGCAACTCATCTGTATTGATTTTCTTTTCTTCTGAAAAAAGTCGCATGGTGAGAAGAGGTATCATGAGGAGGAGGATAATGCTCATGTTTTGAAAGAGGGGAGAGTAAACCATCTGGTTTATGTTGAGTTGCTGATAATAAGCTGGATTTTGTGCCATTTGAAGAGATTGGGAATTAAACCACCAGATGAGACTGTAAAAGAAAAATCCAATCAGAACTAGAAACACAGTTATAACCACATAGGCGATAGGGGAGGTGAAGTAGGTTTTTATTTCTTTCTTGAAGATAGCCCATATGTTTTTCATTGCTCGACACCTCCTGAGATAACCTTGAGATAGAGGTCTTCGATATTCATGGCAAGAGGCCTCATTTCGATAAGGCCCAATTCTTTATCAACGACGAGCTTTGTAATTTCATCCCTCATGTCTTTTCCTTTGGTCCATTCTATCTTGAACTCGTCATCTGCATGGCTGACCTTGTCGACGCCATGAATTTTCTGCAAGAGTGAGAGGACATCTTTTCCTTCCTTTTTGAGTTTAATAACGACTCCTTCCTTTTCCTTGAAGGAAGCGGTGAGTTCTTCCAGAGAGCCTGAAGCCATGAGGTTACCCTCATTAATAATGACAACTCCGTCGCATGTCTGAGTCACTTCAGCAAGGATATGAGTCGAGAGGAGGATGGTCCGTTGTCCCCTGAGGGACTTTATGAGCTCTCTTATTTCTATTATCTGGGCCGGATCAAGGCCTATAGTCGGCTCGTCTAAGATGAGTATTTGAGGGTTATGAATAAGGGCTTGAGCGATACCCACTCTCTGCTTAAATCCCCGAGAGATGTTCTTGATAAGCCTCCTTCGCACCGTTTCTAAGCCGCTTGTCTCTACGGCTTTATCCACAGCTTCCTTTCTCTGGGTTGCAGGGATTTGTTTGATTTCTGAGACAAAACTCAGGTAGGAATGAACCGTCATTTCAGGGTAAAGGGGGACATTTTCGGGGAGGTAGCCAGTAATTTTTTTGACATCGTTAGGTTTCTCGAAGACATCATAGTTAGCTACAGATGCTTTTCCTTCAGTGGCAGGCAAATACCCGGTGAGAATTCTCATGGTTGTTGTTTTTCCAGCTGCATTTGGACCGAGAAGTCCCCAGATTTTTCCTTTTTCAACTTTAAAATTTAAGTTTTTAACGGCTACCAGATCCCCGTATTTTTTGGTTAGATTTTCAACTTCAATCATTTTTTTACTCCTGTTTGTGGATAGTAAATTATAAATTTTAAAAAGGTGGGCTTGATAAATCAAGCCCCTACAGAATCAAAATATGGGTTTGATGAATCATGACCCAACAAAATAAAAAAGGTGGGTTTGATGAATCAAACCCCTACAATAAATGGGTTTGATGAATCAAATCCCTACATTTATTACTAACTCATTTACATCAGTTCTGGTTGCGGGATGCCCATGAGAGAAAGAGCACGCTTGAGAACTTCTCTGATGTAATAGATGGTTAGGATACGAATGCGTTTTATCTCTTTATTCTCTTCAGCCAAGATAGAATAAAGGTGGTAGTAAGCGTTAAACTTCTGACATAGATTAAAAGAGAACTTAGCTAAATGCGAGAATTCCATAGAACGGATGGAATGGAGAACCTCTTCTTCAAACTGGGAGGCATAGAGAACTAGATCCCAGAAATCAGCCGGCTCTGATTCAGAAAGCTTTTCCAGCGGAATCTCCTCTGAAGAGATAAGGGCCTGGAGATCCTTCTCCTCAAAGTTTTCTCTTTCCTTTAGCTTGCGGAAGATGCTGTTGATCCTGACCAACGTGTACTGAAGATAAGGGCCTGTTTCTCCCTCAAAACTAAGGGCTTCTTCGAAGTCAAAAACGATGAGAGAATTTAGGGCGAATTTAAGCATAAAGTAGCGGAGCGATCCGCTGGCTATCTTGTGAGCTGTTTCTTTTTTCAGGTTTTCCGAAAGCTCTGGATTTCTCTTCTTCACCTCTGCTAAAGCCTTTTCCTCCAGCCTGTCCAGCAGATCATCGGCTTTTACACCCAGTCCTTTTCTCCCGGAGACTTCAAGGAAGCCCTTTTCCTTGTCTTCTTCCGAAACACTCAGATTGAGCTCTTTCAGACTTTTTGGAGAAAGGGCAACCATTTCGTAAGAGAAATGGATGGATTTTTTTGCTTGAGCGAAAAATTTTAGAGATTTGAGGCCCTGAACTACAATTTTCTGGAGATAGGCCTGTCTTGTGTCTATAACATTATAGACCTGACTTCCTTTTCCGAATGAAGGAGATTCCTTCTCTGGCGAGGTAGTACTTATCCAGACAATCTTGCTATCCTCTTTGATAAAGGTTTCATAATAAAAATCTTCTTCCAGAAGACCGAATTTCCAGAGTTGATAGGCAATATCCTTCCCGACATAGGTTACTGTCCCGTCAGAGCGGACTATGATCTTTTCCTTTTCTGATTCGTCTTCAAGGCTCATCACCCAGCAGCCTTTGTTTTCCCCGCTCTTTACGAAGAAAATAGCCTTTTTTTCCTTTAAGAGCGAGAAAGCTTTTTCCCAGAATTTAAGATGGAGTATGCTGCTTTCGCAGGGGAGAAGGTCATACCCGACTCCGATTCTTCCCATGGTCTGGAGATGAGCTTTGATTATTCGGCGGGAGATATAATGAGCTGTCTCGTGTTCAGGATTTTCACCTTCCTCGATTTTTTTTAGAATTTCAGATTTTCTTGTCTCTGCCTGGGGATTATTTCCTAGATAAGAAGAGACGCGCACATAAAGATCCCAGCAGTAGTAATCAAATTTTTCCTTTATTTCTTTGATCTGGGGCAGGCTCTTTTTCTCGAGCTCTATGAAGCCGAAGACAACATCTGCCACCTGGACTCCGGTGTCGTCTATGTAATTTTGGATTTCGACGTTTTCTCCTTTGTATTTAAGACAGCGCCCCAGGGTATCGCCGAGACAGGCGTTCCTCAGATGGCCTATGTGGGCTGCTTTGTTGGGGTTGATGTTGGTGTGCTCGATTATGATTTTTTCTTCCTCGGGGGAGAGATATGTTTGCCCTATCGAGTGAAGCTGGCCAGAAAAGAATTTTTCCCGCTCCAGGAAAAGATTGATATAGCCTGGCCCTGCTGCTTCGATCTTTTGGACTCCTTCGAGTGAAGAGAGAAGGGGAATTATTTCCAGGGCGAGCTTTCTTGGCTCTTTTTTCATTTTTTTAGCCAGTTGGAATGGGAATGTCAGGGCCAAGTCACCCATTTTTTGCTGGGGAGTATAGCTTATTTCACGCTCTGAGAGATCAAGATGGTATTTTTCTTTCAGCAGCTCGTGAATTTTTTCTTTTAAATAATTTTTGAATTCAAGCATGATTGGTTTCTAATTATATCAGATTTGTGTCTTTGAACAAGACTTCTGACGATTTTTCTTGCATCGGGAAAAGTTATGTGGTAGAAAATTAATTTCGCAGAAGGATGACTTTGAAAAAAACCCGCCTTAATTCTTCCCATAAAAAACTTGGTGCTAAGATGATCGAATTTTCCGGCTGGGAGATGCCGGTAGAGTATAGTGGAGTTATTGATGAGCATCTGGCTGTCCGCAAGAAGGCAGGACTTTTTGATGTGAGTCATATGGGAGAAATTGTAATTTCAGGAAGACAGGCTCTTGATTTTGTTCAATATTTGACACCCAATGATGCTGCTCGTCTAACTCCTGAGAAAGCGCAGTACTCCTGCTTGACCACCCCGCAGGGTACTTTTGTTGATGACCTTTTGGTCTACTGCCTGGATCAGCAGAAATACCTGCTGGTCGTGAACTGTTCTAATTCTGATAAAGATTATGAATGGATTCTGAGCCACAAGGAAGGTTTTGATGCAGAGGTTGAGAACAAAAGTGATGATTACACTCAGATCGCTCTTCAGGGACCAAGGGCTTTGGAAATTCTCAAGCCTCTGATTGATGTTAATATAGAGGAGATGAATTTGTTCGGATCGAGTTGGGGAGAAATAGAGGGAGAGGAAGTTCTTGCCTCCCGCACTGGCTATACAGGAGAGGATGGTTTTGAGGTGTACACTCTTTCTTCCCGTCCAGAAAAGATCTGGAACGTTATTTTAGAAGGAGGAAAAAACTTCGGTGTTATTCCTATAGGGTTGGGCGCTCGAGATACTCTCCGCTTGGAATCAAGACTCATGCTTTATGGAAATGATATAGATGAGACTACAACAGTGCTTGAAGCTGGTTTGGGCTGGCTTGTGAAGTTTAAGAAAGGAGAGTTTTTAGGGAGAGATGCTCTCCTAAAGCAGAAGGAAGAGGGAATTAAAAGAAGATTAGTTGGTTTTGAGGTCATAGAGAGAGGAATAGCCCGGCCGCATTACCCAGTTTTCATAGAAGGCGATAAAGTCTCTGAGGTAAATTCAGGCACTTTTTCTCCTTACTTGAAAAAGAGTATAGGTTTAACCTATTTTCCCGTTGAATATAAAGAGATAGGAACAGAATTTGAGATTGGAATAAGGGATAGAAAGGTCAAAGCTCGAGTGGTTCCCACTCCTTTTTATAAGAGGGGCGAGAAAAATTGAGCCATTCGATAAAAATAAGGTGGGCTTGATAAATCAAGCCCCTACAAGAAGAAATGAAAAGTATGCTTAGTGAATCAAGTTATCTATATAGAGAAACATAAGGTGGGCTTGATAAATCAAGCCCCTACAAGAAGAAATGAAAAGTATGCTTAGTGAATCAAGTTATCTATATAGAGAAACATAAGGTGGGCTTGATAAATCAAGCCCCTACAAGAAGAAATAAAATGTGGGTTTGAGAAACCAAACCCATAAAAGGTATGCTTAGTGAATCAAGTTATCTATATAGAGAAACATAAGGTGGGCTTGATAAATCAAGCCCCTACAAGATTGAATCTACAAGGTTGAATCTACAAGATTGAATATAAAGCAGGAGGCGCAAGATGTATTCTGATGACTTTTACTACACTAAGAACCATGAATGGATTCAGGTGAAAGGCGGTAAGGCGACTGTGGGGATTACCGATTTTGCTCAAAAGCAGCTGGGAGATGTTGTCTATGTCGAGTTGCCTAAAGTCGGAAAGAAACTGGAATTTCATCAATCAATGGGAGTCATTGAATCCGTTAAGGCGGTTTCCGATGTTTACTCTCCTGTTTCCGGAGAAGTCAAAGAGGTAAACAAGGGATTGGATGATTCCCCCGAACTTGTTAATCAAGATCCTCATGGCAAAGGCTGGTTTATTCGTCTTGAAATAAAGGATGAGGCTGAACTCGAAAAGCTGATGGCAGCCTCTGAATACGAAGAATTCATAGAGGGAATCGAAGAGTAAAAAGGGAATATTTAGCTTATGAGTTACATTTCACTGAGTGATAAAGACAGGAAAGAAATGATGGCCAAAATCGGCATCTCTTCCCTGGATGAACTTTTTAGCACGATTCCCAAAGATATAATGCTGAAGAGGGAGCTCAATGTTCCTTCTCCGATGACAGAACTCGAGCTGATTCAGCTCTTTGAGAAAATAACACAGAAAAACAACTATCAGAATTATCTTTCATTCCTGGGAGCCGGAGCCTACTCCCATGTGATTCCTTACATCGTGGATTATTTAAGCTCCAGAGGAGAGTTCATAAGTCCCTATACTCCTTACCAGCCTGAAGTCAGTCAGGGAACACTTCAGGTCATTTTTGAGTTTCAGACTCTCATCTGCCAGTTGACGGGAATGGATATCGCCAATGCTTCCCTTTATGACGGGGCTTCGGCTGCGGCTGAGGCAGTTCTTATGGCTCATCGCTTGAAAGGAAAATCAAAGGTTATAATAGCCAAAACCCTCCACCCCCATTACAGGAGAGTAATCCAAACGTATGTGAAAAACTTGGGAGTTGAGATTGAAGAGGTCAAGTATTCAGAGACGGGGGAGTTCGACCTTAAGGATCTAAGAAAAAAGCTAGATGATAAGACAGCGGCTGTTGTCTTTCAGTCGCCCAATTTTATGGGGATAATAGAAAAACTTAAAAAGATATCTGACCTTGCTCACAGCGTCCAGGCTTTATCCATAGTTGTAGTCACAGAACCAGTATCACTTGGCATTCTGGAAGCCCCGGGAAAGCTGGGAGCTGATATCGTAGCAGGGGAAGGGCAGTCTTTTGGACTTCCCTTGAGTTTTGGCGGTCCCTATCTGGGATTCATGGCCTGTTGCAAGGAATATATCCGTCAGTTTCCGGGGCGTATTTCAGGTCAGACAAAGGATGTAGACGGGAAAAGAGGATTTGTTCTGACTTTATCCACGAGAGAACAGCACATAAGACGAGAAAGAGCTACTTCAAACATCTGCACCAACCAGGCCTGGTGTGCATTGAGGGCCACGATCTTCTTGGAAACATTGGGCCGGGAGGGATTAAAAACGCTTGCCTGGCAGAATATCCAGAAAGCCAATTATGCCCTGGAAAAACTGAGCCAGATAAAGGGGATAAAAAGAAAATTCAAGGGGAAATTTTTCAACGAATTTGTACTTGAATTCTCAGGAGGTTTCGAAAAAATCAGGAAGTTTCTCAGAAAAAAAGGAATTGTCGGAGGCTTGAACCTTGGCGAGTATTATCCAGAGCTTAAGAAATGCGCCCTGGTGTGTGTTACCGAGATGCATAAGAGAGAAGAGATCGATAAACTGGCGGCGATTTTAAAGGATGGCGTAAAAGAAAAATAAAAATGATTCGCGAACCTTTGATATTTGAAATTAGCGAGAAGGGAAAAAGAGCCTTTTCTCTGCCCGAGCTTGATGTTCCTTCTAAAAAGGATCTACTTCGGAATCTTCCAGTAAGAGATGAAATAGAAGGTTTTCCTCAGGTCTCAGAAGTGGAAATTGTCAGGCATTTTACTCGTCTCTCCCAGACAAATCATTGTATAGATATGGGTTTTTATCCTCTGGGTTCGTGTACGATGAAGTACAATCCTAAAATAAACGAAAAAATAGCCTCTCTCTTGGAATTTAACTCCTCCCATCCTGCTGCCCCGCTTGATTTAGTCCAGGGAAATCTCGAGGTTCTTAAAACAACAGAGGAGCTTCTGGCTGAGCTGACAGGAATGGAGGCCTTTAGTCTTCAGCCTTCTGCAGGGGCACAGGGTGAGCTGGTAGGCATGATGCTCATCCGTGCTTATCTTGAAGAGAGGGGAAATCCGAGAAAAATCGTCCTCATTCCGGATTCAGCTCATGGAACCAATCCTTCAAGCGCCCATCTCTGCGGTTATCGTGTTCAAGAAATCCGATCCAACAAAAAAGGAACGATTGACCTGAAGAGCCTTGCCCAGAACATGACAGAAGAAGTGGCTGCCTTGATGATAACCAATCCGAATACATTGGGGGTATTTGAGGCTGACATAAAAAAAATGGCTGAAATTGTTCATTCCAAAGGTGGCTTTGTCTATATGGATGGAGCTAACATGAACGCTCTTATAGGAGTCTGCAGACCGGGAGATATGGATGTTGATGTGATTCATCTGAATCTGCACAAGACATTTTCCACGCCTCATGGCGGTGGCGGCCCTGGTTCTGGGCCAGTAGGGGCAAAGCGGATGTTGAAGCCTTATCTTCCTCTTCCCATCATAGAAAGGAAAGAAGGAAAATACTTCCTTAACTTTGACCGGCCGAAGAGTGTCGGAAGAGTCCACAGCTTCTACGGAAATTATTTAGTTATTGTCAAAGCACTGGCATATATTCTATCCTTAGGATACGAAGGATTAAAGGAAGTAGCAGAGATTGCAGTTTTGAATTCTAATTATGTTCGCAAGAGCCTGGAAAGAGAGTATTATCTGAAGTACAAGACTCCTACTCTTCATGAGTGTGTTTTTTCAGATAAGTTTCAGAGAGCACACGGTGTCGGAAACATTGACATAGCCAAAAGGCTCATCGATTTTGGCCTGCACCCTCCGACCATGTCTTTTCCGTTGATTGTTCGTGGTGCGTTAATGACCGAACCTACAGAGACTGAAAGCAAGAGAGATCTTGATCTTTTCATTGATGCCATGAAGCAGATCTCGAAAGAAGCAAAAAAGAATCCAGAAGTTGTGAAGTCTGCTCCCCATATATCCTACGTGCGACGCCTGGACGAGACTACTGCTGCGAGAGATCCTGTTTTAATGTGGAAGGAGAAAAAAAGGATAAAATGAGTATTCAAAGCCTTATTATGAATCTTCAGAAGTTCTGGGCTGACCGGGGATGCTATCTTGCTCAATCTTATGACCTTGAGGTTGGTGCGGGTACCATGACTCCTGATACGTTTTTCAGAGTTCTTGATAAAAGACCGTGGAAAGTTGCCTATGTTCAGCCGTCGCGGAGACCTGCGGATGGCCGCTTCGGAGAAAATCCTCACCGGGTCCAGAAGCACTTCCAATACCAGGTTATCATGAAGCCTTCTCCTTCGGACATTCAGCAAATCTACATTAAGAGTTTGGGTGCTCTGGGCATCAATCTCCAGGATCATGATATTCGATTCGACGAAGATGACTGGGAAGCTCCTTCCATCGGCGCCTGGGGTGTTGGATGGCAGGTTTTACTGGATGGTCTGGAGATTACTCAGTTTACTTATTTCCAGCAGGCAGGCGGGATTGAGCTTTTTTCGGTACCCGTTGAAATCACTTACGGCCTGGAAAGGTTAGAAATGTTTCTGGAAGGAAAAGATAATATTTATGACCTGAACTGGTCTGAAGATGTCAGCTACCAGGATTTACGGTTCATTGAGGAGAGGGAGTTTTCAGAATACAATTTTAACCTGGCCAACGTAAGGAGACTTAAGGACTCTTTCCTTTTGAACGAGAAAGAGGCCAGGCAGCTCATCGATAAAGATCTGCTTCTTCCCGCATACGACATGTGTCTAAAATGCTCCCATTTTTTTAACCTTCTGGATTCCAGAGGGGCAGTAAGTGTTACAGAGAGAGTCAAAATGATTGCTCAGATAAGAGGTCTGGTCAGCCAGATTGCTGAAAAATACATAGCTAGGGAGAGTTCACCCTGATGGAATTTATCCTAGAGATAAACACCGAAGAAATGCCTTCTGCGCACGTGAAAGCTGCTCTTGAGCAAATGAAGGAGAAATTAAAGAAAGAGCTCTCTTCGCAGAATATTGATGGGGGACAAATCGAAACATATGGAACTTGCCGCCGGTTGGTTGTTGTCGGTGATTTTGCTCCATCCCAAAAAGATAGAGAAGAGGAAATTATCGGTCCTCCTAAAGCTGTTGCCGTAAAAAAGGACGGATCTTTTTCGCCTGCGGCCAAGGGATTTGCTAAGTCTCAAGGAGTAAGAGTCAGTGAACTTAAAGTTATAAAGACCGCAAAGGGAGAGTATCTGGGTTTAAAAAAGATCGAAAGAGGAAAGCCCACTCGAGATATTCTCTCCAAGATTTTACCTCAAATTGTCCCTTCCCTTTCCTTCCCTAAAATGATGAGATGGGGGGAAAGTTCTATTAGATTTTCCCGTCCGATAAAAAATATCTTCTGTCTTTTCGGCGGGAGAACGCTTTCTTTTTCTGTAGGAAAAATACGCGCTGGGAATTCAATAGTCGGTCATAAGATATATTTTCCCAAAAAAATTAAGGTAAAATCCTTCATAGAGTACAGAGAAGCTCTAAGGAAGATGAGGGTGGTGATTGATCAGGGAGAAAGAAGGAAAATGATTTTTAATCAAATAGTGCGGAAGTTGGTCTCTTTAAAAGCCACCCTTCATCCGGATGAAGATCTTCTTGAACGCATTGTCTATGATGTCGAATATCCTCATGTTTTCATGGGCTCGTTTCCGGAAGAATATTTAAATTTACCTCTGGAAGTATTAAGCACTGCTATGAGAGAAGGGCAGAAATTGTTCTCTATTGTCAAAGAGAAGAAACAGCGGCCTTTCTTTTTAGGTGTGGCTGATGCCTACCAGGATTCAAAGTCTCTTATTCGAAAGGGAAATGAGAGAGTGCTTAAAGCTCGATTGGAGGATGCCAAATTTTTCTGGGAACAAGACAAAAAGATAACCTTGAAAGAAAGAACAAAAGACTTAAATAAAATTGTTTTTCAGGAAAAACTGGGGAGCTATGAGGATAAAACTCAGAGATTAAAGAAAATAGTGTCTTACCTGGCTGATAAGATCGAAGCAAAAAAGGAAAAGAAACAGGTTATTCAGGCGGCGGAGCTTTCCAAGGCAGACCTTCTCACAGAGATGGTGAGAGAATTTCCCTCACTTCAGGGAAATGTAGGCGGTCTCTATGCCAGGGAAGAAAGATATCCTGCCCTGGTTTGGAAAGCAGTTTATGAACACTATCAGCCCTTAAGCTTGGATGATGAATCTCTCGCTTCCTTGACTGGAGCCATATTATCCATAGCTGATAAATTGGACTCTATCGTGGGAGTGGTCGGAACCGGGATAAAAGTAACTGGGTCCAAGGATCCCTTTGGTTTGCGACGAAATGCCCAAGGTATCTGTAAGGTAATCATTGAGAGAAAGCTTTGCCTTTCTTTCTCGCGGCTTCTGGACAAAGTGATAGCCATTTATGGAGAGAAGCTCCGAGAGCCTAAAGATAAAATAAAAAGTTACTGCCTGGATTTCTTTTCAAACAGGTTGCGCTATATTTTTGAAAGGCAAGGATATCGGTATGACTTGATAAATGCTTCCGTTTCCGTGGGTATTGATAACATCTATCATTCTTATCTCAGGCTTAAAGCGCTGGATAGTCTTAAGGAAAGTCCGAATTTTGAACCTTTGATCATCATTGCCAAAAGAGTAAACAATATTCTAAAAGATCAACCTCTGTTTAGAATCAATCAAGCGTTGCTGGCTGAAAAGGAAGAGAGGGAGCTTTATACTACTTTTTCCATAATAAAGAATAATGTCCTTCCATTAATTTCTAAAGGAGATTTTCCTCAGGTGCAGAGAATTATTTTCAGGATTAGATCTTCAATAAATAAGTTTTTTGATAACGTTATGGTAATGACTGATGAGAAAAGAATGAAGCGAAACCGTCTGGCTCTCCTCCAAGCCATAAGTAAACTATTGATCCTAGTCGCAGATTACTCTCAAATAGTCATCGAAGGGCAAGAAAAATAAAAAGGGAAAGTCCCCATCCTACAGGCTAGTTAATTTCGAATTTCTCGGTTTTAGCTTTTTCTTTAATTGCGTATTTTTGTTCAAGGGCGATGATTTTTACCATGTTTCCGGGATAATTTTCCCCTTCTTTTTCTCCATACGGATTAAACTGAACCCCGATAAAGTATTGATCTTTGGCTTCAACATAGGATATCCACTGCACTTTTCCGTGGATAGTTAAGGGAACCACTTCACCGGGAATGGAAATATTTAAGGTTATTTCAGCGTGGATCTCTGGAGGTTTCTTTCCTATAAACTTGACTCCTCCGCGGCTCATATCAACAAGAGGGGAAAATTCTTCCACATGCTCCTTGAACTGATAGCTTATAGTAGCTCCAGGAATTTGGAACCGGATGCATGTCCTTTTTTCTATTCCCTTCTCTTCCAACTACAGCCTCCTTTGTTTGCTCTGCAGTATTTCAGTTGATATCTGAGCAGCGCTGTCTGAGGTCGTCATCCTATTCGAAGAGAGCAAAAAAGATCTTAATATTTAAATCCTAATAACAAACATTTATTTTTAGATATTATGCTGGTTTATTGGATATTTATCAACTGTCAATTTCATATTTCCCGATCTTGGCTTTATCTTTAGAGGCAAATTTTTGCTCGAGTGAAATGATTTTCACCATATTTCCAGGGTAATTTTGTCTTTCCTTTTCTCCATACGGATTAAATTGAACCCCGATCTGGTATTGATCTTTTTCCTCAATGAAGGATATCCACCGGACCTTCCCGTGGAGGGTTAAGGGAATCATTTCACCGGGAACGGATATTTTTAAGGTTATATCTGCATTGATCTCGAGAGGATGTTTACCCAGAAATTTAACTCCCCCGCGGCTGATATCGACAAGAGGGGAAAATTCCTCTGTGTAATCCTTGAACTCATAGCTGACCATAGCCCCGGGAATCGCAAACCGGATGCACGTTCTATTTTCAGCTTCGTTATTTTCCATGAAGGATATCCTTTTCTTGTCGAGCTTTAGTTAAGGACCTATGTCAGAAACAGCGATTTCGGGAAACGTATACTTAATTTTTTTATCTTTTCCGAACATGCTTCTAAAAAAATATTTTATCTGCATCTAAGTTAAAGTAAAGGCTCCGTCTCGTTGAAAAACAAGTACAATATATCAAATTACTTCTAAAAGTCAAAAGAAAATGTAGCTTGAAAAGGGGAATATTACTTCCTGTATTGCTGATGAATGGGGATCATTGCAGCTCAGTTCTTATCTTAGGGTTCCTTGGTAGTGGGCTGTTAGCTGGCGTTTCTTCACATCTTCTGGGGTATAGGATGGCAGGAGAACTGGAGCAATGCGGTCTGTTTTGATTTTTGCTCGCTTCAATTCATTCTCGTAATTTGAGATATGCTCTAATGTCAGCGGGCCAAGCTTAACAGATTTGATAGATTCAGCGACGTATTTCCCGGCACGGCGTCCAAAAACATTATAATCAAGAACAGAATTTCCCATAAGCCGGTTCCTTCCATGTACTCCGCCTGTGGCCTCTCCAGCCACGTAGAGGCCAGGAATGTTTGTTTTGCATTTTTCGTCTATCTCAATTCCACCATTCTGGTAATGAAGGGAAGGGTAGACGAGCATCGGTTCTGCAGTGATGTCTATTCCGTAGCGGATAAACTGACGGTGCATAGCCGGGAAGTTTTTATTTATATATCCTTCACCCTGAAGCATTTCGATAAGGGGGGAGTCAAGCCAGACGCCGAACCGGCCGCTAGGAGTTTCTATGCCATTATTTTTTTCAAGGCACTCCTTAATGAAGGCTGAACTCTCTACATCCCTGGGTTCCCGCGGAAAGACAAAGAGTTCGCCGTGTTTATTGAGAGGCTGTCCGCCAGCTCCTCTGATTTTTTCTGTGATTAAGAAGCCAGCAATCTGTTCTGGGAAGACTGAACCAGTGGGGTGGTACTGGACAGAATCCATGTAAAGGAGTTTGGCTCCTGCCCGGTAAGCGATGACAAGGCCATCACCGGTAGCTCCATAATGATTGGTCGTGTCATATCCTCTTATATGAAGTCGGCCGTAACCTCCTGTCGTGATAATCGTCGCCTTGGCTTTGACTGTAAAATATTCTTCTGTTTCAAGATTGTACAGAATTCCGCCAGCACATCGTCCCTTGTTATCCAGGATGAGTTCGACTGTGGGCATGAATTCGAGCGATGTGATTTTATCTGGGTGATTTCTTACTACATCCATCAAAGTCCGCATTATTATTGCTCCTGTATAATCGCGACAGGAATGCATCCTTTTTCTGGACGTGCCTCCTCCATGGAGTACCTGTAATGAGCCATCTTCGTTTTTATCCCAGACAACGCCCAAATCTTCAAGCCACTTGACCACCTCAGGTCCATCCTCAGTGAGGGTACGGACGAGCTCGGGCTTGTTATCAAAATGGCCCCCGCCGATAGCATCCAGATAGTGTTTGGCCGGGGAGTCTTGAGAAGTAACGGCTGCCTGCATACCTCCCTGTGACATCATGGAGTTGGAATCCCCAAGGCGCAGTTTGGTGGAAATAATTGATTTAGCGCCATTTTCCATGGCAATGATGGCAGCTGCACAGCCTGCACCGCCTCCACCAATGATCAAGATGTCTGTTTCATAATCAGGCTGAGTCAGGTCGAAAAGTTCGGGCTTGATCCTGGAGTGCGACTCCAGCATATCAGCCACTTCGGTTGTAAGTTTCTCTCCTTTGTTCGGACCTATATGGATTTTGCGCCTTGCTTCAGGTTTATAGTCAGGATGGAATTTATTGAGGATCTGTTCTCTTTCTTCAGCGCTCATGGGAGGAAAAACAGGTTTCCCTGATTTTGCCAGTTCAAACCTTTTGTTGCGGGATTGGGTAACTTTTTTCAGTGATTCATTCATGTATTCTGGATACATCGGAAACTCCTTCTATTCAAGGTCTCTTTCATAGTATTTCTTTTTCAAGTCTTCTGTTTTCATGCTTTTTAATTCTTTGTACTCTTTATCGTATTTATGTTCTTTGATTTCTTTTATTCTTTTCTTAAGCTGTTTGCTCTCTTTGGCGAGGTATTTTCCGTAAAGCCTTCTCGCGAGGAGTCCTACATTGTACTGGACTATTTCCGCCGGGCATCTTATAGCACACATGCCGCAGCTAAGACAGTCAAAGGAAAGATCCATAACTTTTTCGATATCTCCACGGATAGCAGCCTGGATATAATCCATGACTTCCAGATCTTGGGGACAGGCTTTTGTGCAGGTGTTACAGGCTAAACAGCGAAAAACTTCGGGGTAGAGCTTTTGAAAAGTTGCGACATTCGCCTCTATCTTTTTAATATCGTAAACAGGCCTTTGGGCAGGAATAGCCGGAAGCTGTGAAAGCCACATTCCGTCTTCAATGAGAGTTGTACATGCCAGGCCTGTGTAAATTTTATAATCGTCAGGAAGACGGTAGACAGTGGCACAAGCACCGCAGAAACCCTCTCTGCATCCTGCGCCTCTTATTATCTGATAACCAGAATACTCGATAGCTCCCATTATCGTTGCTTCAGCCGGCACTTCATGGGCTTTACCCATGATGAATACTGTAGCCATTTCTTTTTTTGGAGTCTTTTTTGTGGATTTAGTTTTGGTCTCTTTTACGGGCTTCTTTTTAGCTGGTTTCTTTGTTGCCATCGTCAATATCTCCCTTTAATATTCCTGTGGTAATTTTTTAAGCTCGGCCCATGAATAGACAGGACCATCTTTACAAACATAATGAACGCCGATGTTGCATCTTCCGCATTTCCCGATACCGCATTTCATTTTATTCTCGACAGTTGTGTAAATCTGTTCGTTCTTAAAACCCAGTTCCTCGAGCGCTTTGATGACAAATTTGATCATGATAGGAGGGCCACAGGTGATTGCTATTGCGTTTTTTGGAGAAGGTTTTTTGTCTGTAACATTCTGAGGGACGAATCCGACAAACTCCTTCCAATCTGGCTCCTCGACATCTATTGAAAGATGGACGGGCATTTTCTTCCTGAGCTCTTCCAGTTCTTTCTGAAATACCAGGTCTTTGGATGTTCTGGCACCGTAAATCAGCATAAGGTCTCCATAGTCTTTTTTTATGCTTAGAGCGGTATTGAGGACAGACCAGATAGGAGCTAAACCGATTCCTCCACCGATAAAGATTATGTTTTTTCCTTTCCAGTCTTCTACGGGAAAGCTGTTGCCGTAAGGCCCTCTTATTCCGATTATGTCGCCGACCTGCATTTCGTGCAGGGAAGAAGTAACCCTTCCCATCTTTAAAATGTTGAATTGAAGGTAATCCTTCAAAAGAGGGGAAGAGGAGATGGAGATCATCGATTCTCCTTTGCCAAAAACAGAAAGCATGGCGCACTGTCCACTATGGAAGGAAAAATTATTCGTGCTCAGAAACTGAGTCCTGAAAGTCTTTATAGGCCTTACCCCACCCACTTCTTCTTTTATTTCGATTATTTTTGCCAGTCTTGGAATATAGGTATTATGATCCATAATCTCTCGCCTTTTCGAGAACTTCTATGATATCTATCCCGACAGGACATTTCGAGATGCACCTTCCGCAGCCTGTGCATTGATAATTTTTATAAAGTTCGACAAAATACTGAAACTTATGAAGAATTCTCTGTCTCAACCGTGCGGCTTTATCAGGCCTCGGGTTATGTCCTGAAGAATGCATGGTAAAATCAGGAAACTGACAGTTGTCCCAAGTCCTCACCCTCTCTCCTCTGACCGGAGAGGATGAAGTAACTTCATCATTCATATCAAAACAATGGCAGGTGGGACAGAGATAAGTGCAGATGCCACAGCGCAAACAGCTTAAAGATTCTTCATCCCAGATGGGAGAGTTAAACATATCTTTGAGTTTGGGCGGAATTTTTTTTGTATCTTTGATTTGCCTTTGGATTCTCTTCTTGGATTCCGCCTGAACCTTTTCTAAATCCTTCTTTTCCTTGGCTGTTGGGTTTTTGAAAAGAGCCTTGGCTAAATTTAAGAGCTCGTCTCCTTTTTTCGTGAAAGATTCTGCGTAATATTTATCTCCTAAATCAGTCATTAAAATATCCAGGCCCTCTTTGGAATGGGGGGAGCCGTCAACCGAGAGACAGAAGCAATTGGGAGAAGGAGGTGTGTTACAGGCAAGACCAACAAGTGCTGTTGAGTTTCTTCTTTTCCAGTAGTAGAGGTCCTTGAAGTCGCCGCCAAAAACCTTATCCGTAAGAGTAAGCGCCTTGGCATCGCATGGTCTCACGCCAAAGATAACAGATTGCGCTTCCTCAGGAAGGATCTCATTGATTTTGAGCTCCTCCTCGTTTGAAGTGCCGAACTCCAGGAGCACTTCTCTTTGGGGAAAGATGATTTTTTTTGGAGAGAGGACAGTGTTGAGATAATCCAGGTCTATGATTTCAGGATTCTTGATAACTTCATAATTCCAGAAATCGCCATCTTTTCGCGGCGAATATATTGTGTAAGATTCAAGCTTCTTTACCCATTGGTGGAAGGCTTTTTTTGACAGCACTTTTTCCATTTACTTACCTTATAAAGTCCTCTGGATCATCATCCTTAAAACTTGAGACAAGAGAACGTTTGTCAGGATCAAAGCCCACATCATAGTCAAAAAGCTCTTTGGCTTCTTTTTCCAATTTTTTATTCAAGAACCTGATGGGGATATCCAGAGGACATACTCTTTCGCATTCTCCGCAGTCAATGCAGCGTCCAGCAAGATGGATGGCTCTGACAAAGTGATAGACAAAATTCTCTGAGGAGACTGGCGATTTTTCCAGCCATTTTATTTTTTGGGCCTTTTCTTCGGCAGAAGTATCTGGTGTTACAACAAAATTTATAGTATCAGCCACACATTCGTCACAATAGCACATCGGGCATACAGACCGGCAGGCATAGCATCGAATGCATTTCTCTATCTGTTCCTTCCAGAATTTCCACCTTTCCTCTGGAGGTAAAGATTCGGTTTTCTCCAGGGATTTGAAAGGATTTTCTACATTGCGCTTGGTTTTTTCTCCGATTAAGACATCATAGATGACCGGGAAATGGGCTTTGCATTCAAGGCATCTCTCAGAAAGCACCTCTTGAGCCGCAATTTTAACCTGCCCATTTTCAGTGGTGATAACAAAATCGTCATTGGCGCCGAACTCAACCTTTTTAGCTTTTTTCCCTTTCAATTTTTTGGCAAGCTTTTTCTCATCAAGGACGCCGGTATTTTCGCAGGAGACTCCTAATACATAGACGTCATCTCTTTTGATGAATTCTTCTTGAAGCAAGACATTGATGGCTCGACTGTCGCATCCTTTTACTACGATTCCCACTGGCCTCTCATCCGGTTCCTTTTCCTTAGTTTTTTTTCTTTTTTCGTCCTGGAGGAAAAGGGTGAGGTTATAAACACAGGTAGGATCCCAGACCAACTTCTCAACGTCTTCAGGAGTTTTTATAAACGCCGGGACAGGAAGCAGGCCGTTTGAGCCCCTTTGGAAGCCTATGATGTATTTAACCTTTCCTTCTTTTAAGATCTGGCGGGCTTCTTTTTTGAGCTCCTCGAGGTTGACCATTATTGAGTTCTCCTCAGCTTTTTTTGAGGTCCGAGTGGCTTTAGTTCTTGGACAAAATCTTTTATAACTTGAGTATATTTCACTCCTTCTGCCGCCGAGATCCAGGACATCTGGAAGCGCTCGGGTTCAAGGCCGACGTACTCTAAAAGCTTCTTGACCAGGGCAATTCTACGCCGGGCATAGAAGTTACCTTTGATGTAGTGGCAGTCGCCTGGATGACACCCTGAAACGAGAACCCCATCTGCTCCTTTGTTAAAGGCAGAGAATATGTAGAGAGGAGACACGCTTCCCGAACACATGACCGTGATGGGAATAACATTGGGTGGATACTCCATTCGGGAGACTCCAGCCAGGTCGCTTCCGGCTGAGGAACACCACTTACAGAGAAAAGCAACTATTTTTGGTTCAAATTCTTCTGCCAATTTTTAGCCTCCGAGTGCCGCCTTTATCATCTCGTTTACCTGGTGAGGAGTCATATTTTTGACCTGGATGGCTGCTCTCAGGCAGGTTGCCGAACAAGTCCCGCATCCTTCGCAGAGAACTTCATTCACTTCGACTTTGCCGTCTTTAAGGGAAAGAGAATCATAAGGACAGACTTGAACACACATTCCGCAGCCAGTGCAGAGATTGACGTTAACCTCGGCCACTGTGGGAGCATGGTAAAGCCTTTCCTGGGACAAGATGGAGATAGCTTTGCCCGCCGCACCGCTTGCTTGAGCCACAGCTTCAGGGATGTCTTTGGGCGCCTGGGCAGCTCCTGCAAGGAACATTCCAGACGTAACACTCTCTAGAGGCTTGAGCTTTGGATGAGCTTCGGCGAGAAATCCATCCTTGTCCATGGCGATTTTGAGTTTCCTTGCCAGTTCATCTGCTCCCTTAGAGGGACGCGTGGCCGTGGCCAGAACGACCATGTCGGCATCGATCTCGATGTCCTTTCCGGACAGGGTATCAACGCCCCAGACTTTGATTTTGCCTTTATCTTCAAATACTTTTGAAACCTTTCCTCTTAGGTAGAGGACCCCATCGTCTTCTACTGCTCTCTGGACGAATTCCTCGTAGTCTTTTCCCCCTGACCTGATATCGATATAAAAAATATAGGCCTGGCCATCTGGGACATGATGCTTGTAGAGCATGGCATGTTTGGCCGTGTACATGCAGCATATTTTAGAGCAGTAAGCACAGTGAAGTTCAGGGTCACGGGAGCCAGCGCACTGGATAAAGACAACCTCCTTGGGTTCTTTATGGTCTGATGGTCTGAGAACTTTTCCCATTGTCGGTCCAGAGGCGGAGAGTAATCTTTCAAATTGAAGCCCATCCAGGACATCCGGGTATTTTCCATAACCGTATTCAGTCAACAATTCTTTTTCATACAGATCGTATCCAGTGGCGACGATAATGGCTCCAACCTCTTCCTCGACAATTTCAGGTTTCATATCGTAGTCAATTGCCTCTGGCTCGCAGACATCTGTGCACTTGCCGCAGGCAATCGGCAGAAGGCCGGGGCAGTTTTTTATGTCCAGAGTAAAGGTAGCTGGAATAGCCTGAGGAAAAGGAATATAAATGGCTCGCCTTGCGGTTAAACCTAGGTTAAATTCATCAGGGACAGCCACGGGGCAGACTTTGGTGCATTCATCACAGAGAGTACATTTATCTGCATAAACATAAGTGGGCTTTTTAAGAATTTTAACTTTAAAATTTCCCACATACCCCGAGATTTCCTGAACCTCGCTGTAAGTCATGAGCTTAATCTTGGGGTGTTTGGAAACCTCTACCATTTTCGGCGTCATAATACATTGGGAGCAGTCGAGAGTAGGGAAGGTTTCAGAGAGCTGAATCATATGGCCCCCGATGGAAGGTTCCCGTTCTACCAGAATGACTTCAAAGCCAGTGTTGGCTAGGTCTAAGGCAGACTGGATGCCTGCTATTCCGCCACCAATGACCAGAGCTCTCCGGGTGACAGGGACGCTTATCGGCTCCAGAGGTTCATTACTGCGAACTCTTTGCACAGCGCTCCTGGTAAGCTTTATAGCTTTATCTGTCGCTTTTTCCATGTCTTTATGGACCCAGCTGCACTGTTCGCGGATATTAGCGATCTCACTCTGGAACTCATTGAGCCCGGCTGCTTTGGCAGCATTCCTGAAGGTTGTCTCATGAAGATTTGGAGAGCAACAAGCGATAACTACGTTGTCCAGCTTCTTTTCCTTTATGGCATTAATAATAATGTTCTGACCCGGATCAGAACAAGCGTAGATGTAATCTTCAGCGTGGACGACTCCTGAATGCTTGGAAAGCTCTTTGGAAACCTTTTTGACATCCACGGTTCCAGCTATATTTATACCGCAGTGGCAAACAAAAACGCCTGTTCGTTTCATTTTTTTACCTTTTGTTTTGAGGTTTTTGGTTTTGTCTCTTCAGTCAGGATTTTCTTGCCGTATTCATAACCTTTGTCAAAAGCTTTCTTGTTAAGCTCAAGAAATCTTCCCGGGACTAGGCCGGGGAGTGCTTTTTTCATGGCTTCGGGAGAAACGATACGAGTTATTGCCGTAAAAAATCCCAGCATAACCAGGTTGGCAATGATACGGTTCCCTAGTTCTTCGGCAAACCTTGTAGAAGGAACAGAATAAGTTTTGATTTTTTCCCGGGGAGGTTTTGACCTCACCAAATCCTTGTCGAGGAGGAGGATTCCATCATCACGCAGTTCCGGTTCGTATTTTTCATAGGCTTCCTGCGACATGGAAATAAGAATTTCCGGGGCGGATATATAAGGATAAAGAACTCGATCATCAGAGACAACGAGCTGAGAACTGCAGGCACTTCCCCGTGCTTCAGGACCGAAACTCTGGGTCATTGTCGCCTGCTTATTGTCAAAAAGGGAAAGGGCCTTTCCAGCAATGAGTCCGCAGCGAATGATTCCCTGACCACCAAAACCAGAAAATCTAATCTCACTCATGATTTACTCCATAAGGCTTGTATTTATCGCCTAATACTTTGCCGAGATGTTCATTCATGCAATCGAGAAAAGTTGGTTTTTCTTTGTCGACAAACTTGCCGACTATGAGTTTTCCCTGGTAACTGATATCAACAGTTCTGGTGTCTGCTCCATGCTGAATTTCAGATTTTTCGTAATAATATTTCATCAGGTTCAATCCATCGCCGAGACGGTTCCTGCGCGCATACAGAGTTACACAGGGAGTAATGACTTCGATGAAAGAAAAACCTCTTTTGCCCAAAGCTTCCTGCATAGATTTGGCCACCCTCCTCAGATGAAGAGCAGTCCAGCGAGCAACATAAGTTGCACCACTGGCTTCAGCAAGGTAAGGAAGGCTGAAAGAATATTCATAATTGCCGTAAGGAGCGGTGGAGGCATTAGCCGTGGTAGGGGTTGTGGCTGCTACCTGACCTCCTGTCATGGCATAATTAAAGTTATTCACGCATATTATGATCATATCCATATTTCTCCGGGCGGCATGGATGAAGTGGTTGCCCCCGATTCCTGCGATGTCTCCGTCTCCGCTGAAAACAATGACTTTCAACTCGGGATTTGCCAGTTTTAATCCAGTGGCAAAGGGAATAGCTCGGCCGTGGGTAGTATGGAAAGAATCAAGCTTCACATAACCAGCTACTCTTCCAGTACATCCTATTCCGGATATGATGGCGGTCTTATCCAGGTCAATTTTGCTTTTCCTCAGAGCCTCGGCAAAAGAAGTGACAACAGTTCCTATTCCACAGCCAGGGCACCAGATGTGGGGGATTCTATCCATCCTCAGTAAACCTTCCATAGGATTTTTTTCTTCGAGATGGTCTTCTTCTTTCATTTTGAAGCCTCCTTGATGGCTTTAAAAATAACATCTGGATCGTGAACCCAGCCCCCGCAGTGAGGAACAGAGATGACCGGAGCTTGGCCTTCAGCGCACCGTTCCACTTCTCGGACAATTTGACCATAATTTATCTCAGGAACGACGAATGCCTTTATTTTTTTCGCCAGCTCTTTTATTCGCTTCTCAGGGAAAGGCCAGACAGTAATAAGCCTTATCGTCCCCACTTTTATACCTGCTTTTCTTGCCTGCTGGACTGCTCTTGTCGTAACTCTTGATGTGATTCCGTAGGAGATGACTATGATTTCAGCGTTGTCTATATCGTTTTCTTCAAGTTTGATGATTTTATCGGCATTCATTCTGATTTTTTCCACCATATGACGGACGCAAACATCCTGGCATTCTGCGTTGAGAGCAGGGTAGCCGCGTTCATCGTGAGTTAAGCCTGTGGTGTGGAAGCGGTAGCCGTCACCAGCCTTGACCATGAAGGGAATCATGTCTTTATCAGGCTTGTAAGGCAGATATTTATCCTTTGGGCCTTTGAACCATTTCCTTTCGACAAGTTCAATTTCCTCAGCTGGAGGAATAACAACCTTCTCATGCATATGTCCCACACATTCGTCTGTCATGATAAAGGCAGGAACACGATAGATTTCAGATAGATTGAAAGCATCGATGCAGAGGTCGAAACATTCCTGAGGAGAATCAGGGCAGAGGGCGATTATTTCATAATCACCGTGGGATCCCCATTTGACCTGCATCATGTCCTGCTGACCGGTCAAGGTGGGAAGTCCTGTAGAAGGACCTCCTCTTTGGACATTGGCAATCACAAGAGGAGTTTCCATCATGCAGGCTAATCCTATGTTCTCCATCATCAACGAAAAACCAGGGCCAGAAGTAACCGTCATGACTTTCTTCCCTCCCCAGGAGGCTCCTATCAGAGCTGCCATAGATGCGAGTTCGTCTTCCATCTGGATAAAAACTCCTCCCACAGATGGAATTCTTTCGGAAAATCTTTCAGCCGTTTCTGTGGAAGGAGTGATAGGATAGCCGGCAAAAAAACGGCATCCAGCCGCCAGAGCCCCTTCAGCAAGAGCATAGTCTCCGTCTAAATAATGGGCTCCAGTTAAGACTCCTTTAGGATCTGCTTTCACCTTTTTCACCTTCTTCCTCCTCTTTTTTAAGCGTGACAAATATGGCAAACTCAGGACAAATTGTCTCGCAGAGCTGGCAGTAAAGGCAATCATCCTCATTCTTGATGAAGGGAGGATGATAGCCCTTTACATTGAATTCTTCAGACATCTCGAGCACATCTTTGGGGCAGTATTCCACACAGAACTTACATCCTTTGCACCTATCCTTATCAATATGGATTTTGCCCTTTTTTTCTTTTAAATCGCCGAAATAAACCATTTGTTCCTCAGAGTAATCCTTTTTCTCTCAAAATGGGCTTAGGGTCAATATAATGGAGATCTAATCTTAAATCTTTCTCAGGACAACCCAGAGCAAGAGCCATTACTTGGGTGAAATAAAGGATTGGGATATTCTTGAATTCGGGATATTTCTGGACAGTTTCTTTCTGACGGTAGTCGAGATTGAAAGCACAGAGAGGACAGCTCACAGAAACTAGCTCAGCGCCCTGGGATTGAGCCGAGGTGAGGATGTGGTATGTTCTGTCGGCCACGTTTTCAGGTTTATCGACAGTTTGGTATGAAGCACAGCATTCAGTTTTATAGGGAAAATCTATGGCGTCTGCGCCCAAAGCAGTCATGAGATTTTCTAAAACAGTCGGATTTTCAACGTCGTCGAGACCAATCTCTTTGGGACGGACTAAAAGACAACCATAGTAATTAGCTATTTTTAGGTTTTTCAAAGGCTTGACAACTTTTTTAGTGATGTTTTCGAATTTTATCTCATCTCTCAGCAGCTCCAAGAGGTGAAGGACCTGAACGTCTCCTTCGTATTCGACTTCCTCGCGATACATAAATTTATTTATCTTATCTAGGCTCTCTGGATCGGATTTTACTCTTTCATTTGCTCTTTTCAAGGTGTTGAAACACATGGCGCAGAGAGTCATAAATTTGTTTGTGTTGGCTTCTTTGACTCGGATGAGGTTTCGGATGGGAGCTACGTGATGAATCAAATCATCAGTGGCTAACGAGAAGACTGTTCCGCAGCAGTTCCAGCGTTCAAGTTCTACAGTTTCTACTTCAAGGCGCTTTAAGGAACATAGAGCTGAGTCTTCAAAATTTTTTGCATTGTTTTTCAGAGTACAACCAGGATAATAACTTATTTTCATTATAAGTCCTTATGGTATTTTGATAAAAAAAATTATACATAATAATAAAATTTATGATGTAAACTTCCTCATGCTACTTATGATGGCAATGGGAGGAACATCTCCCTTTTCTGCAGCTGAAAGCTTTTTAACCTTGAGGTGGTCCTCACTTTTTCTGAGCAGAATTTGTCTCATAGCTTCGATGACTTCAGCAATGTTTATTCCCTTGGGACAGCGGGCGTTACAGGTAAAACAGGAAGCGCAAATCCAGATGGACTTTGACCGCATAAGCTCATCCTTGAAACCAAGCTGGGCATAGCGGATTATTTGATTGGGAAGGATATCCATTTCAGCGATCGCAGGACAGCCCGCAGAGCACTTGCCGCATTGATAACAGGCAAGAAGGTTCTGTCCGCTTAGTTCTTCCACCTTGCCCACAAAGGGATCTTTGATTTTTCTTTTGGAGATGTTGATTCTCATAAGAGTTTACTTACCTAAATTATAGAACACAATTTCCTATAGGTAACATAGGATAAGTACAGAAATGAAGTACTTTTCAGTACAACATAATTCGTAAATTCTGTCAAGAAAATTATCTTATTTCGGCATAAATTCTGCCACCTTTCCTGTTTTTTTACCTATTTTTTCTCTTGAGGCAAGAATGCCATAAACAATTAGCATCTTTTAAAAAATGGAGCCTGGCCCCATTATTTATCCATATTTTTACCAATCTCCTCTTATTAATGGAGCCTGGCTCCATTTTAGGATCTTTTCATGCCTACGAAGAGAAAGAGGATACAGAATGAATTAAGGAGGAAGAGATATTTAAGAAGAAGAGGAAGCCCGACCAGAGGGATAAGGAAAGAAGAGGCGACAAGTGCTCCAAAGAAAGAACCCAGCAAGTCTAAACCATAGCCCAGGCCGTAGTTCTTTTTCTCTCTTAAAAAGAGATTGTTAGAAACGACAAACATATCTCCTCCCAAAAAGCCAAGGAGAAGAAGATAAATAAAGAAAAAAAGCTCGGGGGGATGTATCTTTAAAAAAAGATGGAGAAGGAGGACAAGGAGAAGAATGCCAAATTGGATGATAAGCAACTGAGCGAAATAAATTCTTTTTCTCTTCTTACCTCTGAAAGAGCCTAAAAAAAGGCCCATCATAAAGCAGGTGAGAAGCAACGCAATCCGGCGATAAACGTATCCATACATAGTTTGGAAGGAAATGATAACGATGAGCTCAACGACTATGGTGGTGAAGCCCATAACAGCCAGAGGAACGAGGGGAAAAGTTGATTTTTTCCGTCTCAACCAGAGGATAATGAGTAGAGAGATAAAAAGAATTAGAGGAAGATCCAAGAGCCAGAAGAAATGAACCTCGGAGAAGAAAGAAAACATTCTCCTCTCCAATCCTTTAAACTGAGTACTCCAGAGCACAGAGTTATAGAAATAGCTTATTGGGGAGAAGTCCTGGTTTATTGTTCGCTTACCCGAAGATACTTTCTCTTTTATGAATTCTATCCTGAGTGGGCTGAGACGGGAAAACAGGAGCTCGGGGCTTACATAGGAATTCTGGAGGTTTAATTCCTCTATTTTCTGGCTTAGTTCCTCGAATCCTATGGATAGAGGCTGAGGCGAAGCCAGGAATATGTTTGTATCTCCAGGTACAATTTCTACGAAAGAGAACGCTTCTTTGAGGGTGAAATACAGGGAGGAAAGGAAGTTTTGAAGCTCAAGGCTTATATAATTTTCTGCCGAGGGAACTCGAAAAGAAAGCACACCTTTCTCAGTCAACTTTTCTCTTGCTTCATGGAAGAATTCTTTGGTATAGAAACGATTGATTTGGGCTGTGGCCGGTTCAGGCAGGTTGAGGATTATCATATCGTATTTTTTCTGAGTTTCGGTGAGGAAGGCTCTTCCATCCTGATAGAACATATGGATCCTTTTATGCCTTAAGACACTCTTTTCTTTTTCGGGTAGAAATTGGAGGGAGAGTCTAATGATTTCAGGGTCGAGCTCGACATAGTCCACCTCGACCTGAGAATACTTAAGGATCTGGCTCAATCCTCCACCAGCTCCTCCGCCCACCATCAGAACATTTTTCGCCTTAGGATTCTGAAGAAGAGCAAAATGCACAGATTCCTCAGAAGCAGCCAGATTAGGGTAAGAATAATCATGAAGGCTGTTGTTATACAGGGAAATCTGCTCCTCGGTTTTCAGAATCTGGAGTTTTCCGTAGGGTGTATCTTTGCTTTTTATAAGAGAAAAGGGCTTCCAGTAAATTTTCTGGCTGGGGAAGTCAAAGATGATGAAGGCCGCCAGGAAAATGAGAATGAAAATAGGGAAAAAAATTTGTTTTTTTTTGCCGAAGGAAAAGAAAATCAAGAGGGAAGCAGATGCGCCGACAATCGCGGCTCCCTGCCAGTTGGAGAAAACTGGAATGAGAAAAAAATAGACTATCAACCCTGCTGCGGAAGAACCCAGAGACTCCAAAAAGTAAACGCGATAAAGATCCCCTTTCTGGAAATGAGCATTGAAGACAAAAAGAATTCCAAGAGGGAAGCTTATGAAAAAAGCAAGCACAAGAGAATAGAACAACATCGGAATTATTCCCGTGATTTCGCCAGGGAGCATTCTCAGGAAGAAGCGGGAAAACCTTAGGACTATGAGACTGAGAGGGAGAAAAAGTATAACAGCATAATATGTTTGGGGAAATCTTAGGGGATGAAATTTCAGTTTCGAGGAAAAAATACTTCCCAGCCCACCCCATAAGAGCCAGGCAGCAAGGATAAAACCAAAAGTGATTTCGTTTCCGTAGAAATGAACAGAGAATTCTCTAAGTAAAAAAATTTGGAAGGAGAGGGCAAGGAAACCCAGAAGAAAAGGCGGGAGAAAGGTTATCAAATCCAGATCCCTGGAATGGGATTATTACAATATTTGCACCTTCCTCCTTTGAGCGCAATTTTACCTATACTATAGCCTTTCCTCTCAATAACATTATTTTTACAGTTGGGACAATAGGTGCTTTCTGCTGAATGACCGGGGACATTTCCGATGTATACGTGATGAATCCCCTCATCAAGAGCGATTTTATGGACTTTTTCCAGGGTAGATACAGGCGTTGGAGGAAGGTTTTTCACAAGATACATGGGAACAAAGCGGGAAAAATGGAGAGGCACATCAGGGCCGATTTCTTTCATAATCCATTGGCACATCTTTCGGATTTCATCCGCACTATCGTTAAGGGTTGGAATGACAAGATAGACGATTTCCAGCCAGACTGAGCTTTTATGCACGATTTTTATAGCCTCGAGTACTGGCTGGAGCTCTCCTCTCACATATTTTGTGTAAAAGTCCTGGGAGAAAGCTTTAAGATCAACCTTTATGGCATCCACAACTTTTGTCAGGTCTTCCATAGGTTCAGGGCTGATATGCCCTCCGGTGATGACAACGTTCCTGACTCCTTTTTTGCGGGCTTCTACGGATGTATCGTACATGTATTCAAAGAAGATAACAGGTTCTGTGTAGGTATAGGCGATTACAGGGCAGCGGTATTTCTGGGCGGTTTCCACGACAGCCCGGGGAGGGAGATCATAGTTTTGGACCTGTTCTGGTCTAACCTGGGATATCTCCCAATTCTGGCAGAATTTGCAGTTTACATTGCAGCCCGCAGTAGCGATGGACAGGGCACTGCTTTTGGGTAGATAGTGAAAGAGAGGCTTTTTTTCGATAGGGTCAGCAGCGATAGAGCAGGCCTTGCCGTAAACTAAGGTGTAGTATTTGCCTCCTATATTTTCTCTAACTCCACAGTAGCCTCTTTCCTTATCCCCCAATTTACAGAGGCGAGGGCAAAGAGTGCATTCTATTTCCCTATCAGGGTGTTTTTTATAGTAGCGCGCTTCAACTTTTGAAAGGTTTGCTTCCCCACCAAGAGCATAGAAATCCATGAGGAGTGCCGGGAATGAAGAGGTTCTATTCATCATACCCGTACTTGCTAGAAGAGTGGTTCCTCCAGCTGTTTTGAAAAATTGTCTTCTTTTCATGCTTCCTCTTCTATAATCTGTATCTCTTCTGGATTTGCTTTTCCCAATCCCATTTTTTCAGCAGTTTTAAGATAAACAGGGGCTCTTTTTTCTTCCTTTAAAGAGGCAAGTCCCTTCTTGGCTCTGAGTTTTTCAATGACCTGCCAGCCGACATGATCAACTGCCACAGGATCCAGGCTGAAAATAAGAGCTTCGTATTTTTCAGCCCATCGGGCATGATAGGAAGGTCCACGATGATATTGGACAATCAGGCTGTCTAGGATGGTGAGTTTGTGCTTTCTTTTTATAAGTTTTGTTTCAAAAAGCTCAGCTACAAAGGGATTGCAGTTGAAATCATGGTATTTATTGGGATTGTGGATGGCTCCGAAGTAATTTTTCATCCCTGCCGTGACTCCTGCCATGCCGTGGTCTTTTAAAATGGCAAGGCTTATGGAGGCTGTGATCTTACTCGATTGAATCGAAGAGAAAAGACTTCCGATATTGAGATGAGAGGTGAGTTGAGAATCATAGCCGACTCCTTTTGTATCTGTTCCATAGACTTTGATGCCGCTACGGTTGAGGTTTAGACCATATCCTGCTTCCCTCAATTCCCTATTGGTTCGATCCCAGATGATTATATTTTTCTGCTGGATTCCGCTTTCCTGAAGCAATCCGGCTAAGGAGAAGGAAACCTCGGGACGGGAAGAAAGCTTTCTTCCGCCGATGGTGTTGATTTTTATCCCCACTTTGTCGGAGCTTTGGAAGATTAGACGAAGGCAATCTTTTGGATTTTGCTTATCCATCAAGATTTGAATTCCCCGATTATACATGTGAAGGAGCTTTTTTTGATCTATATCTCCCCCTTCTTTCAGGACTCCCTTTCCTCTGATTAGAACGACTTTTGATGCCATCACGATTAAAAAGTACTCCTCTTTCAATTTGATGTCAATGGAGTTAAGGAAGCATCTCCAAATGCATGATTGGAACAGGTTTTGGGAATAAATGGGGACAGGCCCCATTTTCTGCCTGAGAATGTCCTCTTTCTTACAAAATGGAGCCTGGCCCCATTTATTCCTTTGTCCTGAATATAGCAACCAGTTATCATGGATATGGAGATGCTTATTGGGGTTAATTTTGACTTGTCAAAAAAGTGATTTGAGCTTATAGTGAAAAAAAGTCCAGTTTAATGTATGGAGTATTAATGATGAGAATTTCGAAGTCCAAAGAATTATTAAAACTCTTCCTTGCTTTTGTTCTGTTTTTCTCTTTTTCAAATGCGAGAGGAGCTCTATTAGAAGAGGAGAATGTTTCTTCGCTCCATTTCCTCTTACCTGACGTTGTTACTTGGAAGATTCCTGAATCTCCCCAGGATTATTTTCCGGAAATACTTTTCGAGTATATCAATGGTGCTGCTGAGATCTACCTTTCCTATGATTTTAAAGAATTAACCGTGGGGCAGTATGAAAAAGGAGATAGTAACGCCTCTCTTATTATAGAAATTTATGATATGGGAACCGAAATAAATTCATTCGGGATTTACAGTGCAGAGAGATTTCCTGATAGCCAATTTATCTCCTTAGGTAGCCAAGGATATCTAGAAGAAGAAACTCTGAATTTTATCGTTGGGAAATACTATGTAAAGCTTCTCTGTTTTGACAGCGGGGAAGATTCTGCTGACTTCCTGAAGCTTTTTTCTCAAGAAGTTGTGAAGAGAGTCAAAGATAAGGGAACTCTCCCGCCTGCCCTGGCCTTTTTCCCAAAGCAAGGGCTCGTTCGAAACAGTGAGAAGTTTATCTTGCGCAATTTTATGGGCTACAGTTTTCTCCACAGTGGTTATCTGGCTAATTATAAACTTGAGGACCTTGAGTTTGATTGTTTTTTGATGGAGGGAGAAAACGCAGATGATGCCCAGAGTATGCTAAAGAAATATCTGGAAAAAAAAGGCAAGCAGAGCGTCGAGGAAATCTCCGCAGGGTTTCGTATCAAAGATCGCTACTACCACAACATTTATCTGGCCAGAGTTGAGAATTACCTCTGCGGGGTAATGAAAATAAAGGACGAATCTCTAGAAATAGGGGATAAGTATTTTGGGATGTTGATCGAGTCTTTGAAATAATAACTGTTTTATTATTCTGATTACATCCTGAATTTTCGTGTTTGTAATTTAAAAAGGGGGTCAGTTGATAAGAAAGGGGACTTGCTACTTTTTCTGCTTTTTTTAGTTTTGATTTTAATCCTAAATAGATTATAATGAGCAAAGAATTTAAGAAGGGTCAATGCAAGGGAATAAAGTTATCGCTGCCGCTCTTATAATTATTGTTATTTTTGTTGCGGGGGTTGTTTTAAAAGAGGCGAAGCCTGTTCTTTTTCCCTTTTTTTTAGCTATCTTTCTTTCATTTATCCTCTCTCCAATCCTGGATTTCTTGACTCGCATGAAAATTCCTAAAGCTATTTCTATTTTATTTATTCTGATAACCAGTTTTTTTATTATCTACCTCCTGGGGCTTCTTTTTTATTCCAGCGGTAAAGCTTTTGCCTCTGAGTTTCCAAAATACGGTCAGAAAATAAGCTCGATTTTAACTTCGATCCAAGAGCAATTAAAGCTAACCTTTCCTAAATGGGAAACTGTAGATTGGTTCGGGCAACTTGATATAAACAAAATAGGAGGTTTTCTTCTTTCTTCTCTCGGTCCCTTTTTCTCTTTTATTGCCAATCTTTTTCTGGTCTTCATTTTTATTGTTTTTATTTTAGCAGGCCGGGGAAATATAAAAGCAAAAGTTGAAAAATCTTTTAGCAAAGAGAGGTCCTCACAAATTATCGATGTTATCCAGAAAATCGATACTCAAATCCAGACGTACTTGGCAATGAAAACAATAGTTAGCTTTACCACAGGTGTTCTGGCGACAGTTGTCCTGATGATTTTTGGTGTCGATTTTGCCATAGTTTTCGGTTTTTTTACATTTATCCTGAATTACATTCCTAACATTGGATCTTTAATAGCCACTGCTCTTCCTTTAACCATCGCAGTTTTTCAATTTGAAACGCTCTGGCCGGCTTTTTGGATTTTGATCATTCTGGGTTTAATCCAGATGACTATAGGAAACTTCATTGAGCCGAGGGTGATGGGACAAGGATTGGGGCTTAGTACTCTTGTTGTTCTTTTTTTCCTCTTTTTCTGGGGCTGGCTGTGGGGAATTCCGGGTATGATCTTAGCTGTTCCCACTGCTGCAACTATAAAAATCGTTTGCGATAACATTCCTCCGCTTCGCTTTGTCGGGGAGCTTATGAGCAAAGGGTAAAAATTCTATCGCTTTTGTTCTATTCTAGCTTCATGCCGATTCGGATTATATCCTTAGCCCAATAGATATAGAGAGGTTTTCCTTTTATATTCCTGAGAGGTAAAAAATCCCAGTGCCGGCTGTCCATACTTTTATCACGGTTATCCCCTAAAACAAAACAGTGGTCAGAAGGCACTATAACAGGTCCAAAATTATCTCTTCCTGGGTAAATCTTGTTATCAAGATGAACTTTATAGCCTTCCGGGAAGGGTATATCGTCTAGGTAAACCTGTTTACTCTTGATCTCGATTTTCTCCCCTTCCAGGGCGATAATCCTTTTGATGAAAGTTTTAGCGGGATCCGCAGGAGACTGGAGCACTACTAAATCTCCCCTTTGCAGTTCGTTTTTCTTGAAATATTTAAGATCTGCGACTAAATAATCACCGGTACATAGAGTAGGCTTCATGCTTCCTGTGGGCAATTTGTATGAACTGAATCCAAAAACTTTATTCGTTAAAAAATTTGTAGGGATCAGGGCAATGCTGTTGATCAGAAGAATAATGAGGAGATAGATATACCATTTATTGTATGGCTTGAGGATGAACTCTTTTTTCTTGGTGGCAGCAAAGAATGCTTCTCCGATAATAAATAATAGGAAGAACATAAATATTAGGAGAATGATAGCCAATCCGTTAAAGCTATAATGGAGTCCTATTCGGAACATTATAATTGGTAACAATATAAGAGATAGAAGGCAGATAATTCCTTTTATGATTTGACCGTTATAGAGCTGCCCCAGGCCGGGAGCAAGCGAGGACAAAATTGCAGCCACTATTGGTTTTCTTTTTTTCTTCTCCATTATTATCCTCCCTAAAATAAGGTGGTGATGATTTTTTTCCGGGGTGATAGAAATATAGGAATTTTCTTTTTCAGATTGAAGTATTTTTCACTGTATCTCTCTTTATTCATCTGTGCCGACATTTTTATATTTTTATATCAAATCGGGCAGAGGTGGTCAATTTGCGAATCTGTCACTAATTGACCGATGTAAGGACCAGGCGAGCCATTTGACAGCTGAGTCCAATTATACTACAATATATATAGTATTACTAAGGATACATAAAGGAAAGAATCAAAATTATTGAGAATAAGTAAAAATTAAATATGTTGAATTAGCCTACCTCTGATGTTCAAAGGAGAATATGCGAGAATGAAGAGAAATCCCCTTTTAAAAATAACATTATTTTTAATTCTCGTTTCAATATCTCATTCATATTTAGATTCTCAGACTTGCAGCTGTGCGGCGACGACTCTTTTCGATCCGGTCGAATATACAACATTGAAAAATCGCCAATGGCGCTTTGAATTAACTTATAAATATCATGCCCTTAACGACCTCGTTGAAGGTACGAAAAAAGTTTTGGATGATACGAGACGCCGGCGCACAGCTCATTCGTTGCTTTTAGATATTAGGCATGCTCTATTCAGGAGTCTAACTCTCAGAGCTGTACTCGGTTTTGCCAGGCAGGGCAGGGATGTTGGCATAAGCGAAGCCATGCCTGTTAACACACAGGGCCTGGGAGATGGTCTATTGACGATTCAATATTCACCGGTTCATTATTCCCGAACCAGTAGAACGGAAATAGCTCTAGGAGCGGGCGTTAAGATTCCAATGGGGAAGTCCGATGCAAGAATTATTGGGATCGCTTCTGAAGACATGCAACCTGGAACCGGTTCCTGGGATGGAGTTATCTGGGTTTATGCTTCCCGGATAATTCCCTTATTAAAAGGATTAGAAATCTTTGCGGGTGTTTCTGTTCGTTTTAACGGTTCCAACACTCGCAGTTACAGTTTTGGAAATGAAGTCATTTCTACTATAGGCACAAGACTTCAGACGACGAAAAACCTGAGTTTTTCGCTTTTTACACGATATAGGTGGGCAGACGCGGACAGTCGGTTCGAAGGGAAAATCCCGAATACAGGAGGTCAGTGGGGTTACCTGGTTCCTTCGATTACAGTGAACATTGCCAGAAATTGGGGTGTTAAAACAGAGGGGGAAATCCCGATTTACCGAAAGCTCAACGGATTCCGGCAATTTACCTCCACATATTCAATATCTGTTTCAATATTTTATCTGATTTAGCCGCTGAAATATTAGATTAAAGCCAAAGTTTACAATTCTAGAAGGAAAATGGCTCGCAAAATTAGAAAGGAGATGAAAATGTTTAAAAATAAATATATCAAATTGCTTCTAATTATAATGTTGGTGTTTCTGCCGTCTTGTGCGAAGGAATTAGGGAATTCGGATTCCTCTGATGTGTGGCTTATACCAGAAGGAGCGATACAAGACGGAGGGCCAGGAAAAGACGGAATCGCCGCAATATTAAGCCCTAAGTTTATTCCGATTGACGAGGTAGCTTATCTTTTAGAGAGTGATCTCGTTATAGGTATACAGATTGGTGACCTTGTGAGGGCTTTCGCCCACCCTATTCTTGACCAGCATGAAATAGTCAACCATACTATCGAGAATACCTCATTCGCGCTCACTTATTGTCCTTTGACTGGAACAGGAATTGCCTGGGATACGAGTGAGTTCACTCTTAATAAAACTTTTGGGGTCTCTGGGCTTCTCTATAACTCCAACCTCATACCTTACGATCGGGAGACAGACAGCAATTGGTCTCAAATGCTAAACCTCTGTGTAAACGGTGAGCTCAGGGGAAAAGAGGTTAAACAGATTCATGTGGTAGAAACCACCTGGGTGACCTGGAAAAAACTCTATCCACAATCCTTGATCTTGTCTACTGAAACCGGATTTGCCAGAAACTACAGCATTTATCCCTATGGCAATTACAAAACAAGCGATAGTTTGCTTTTTTCGGTAAGCCACGAAGATAACAGACTTCACAAAAAGGAGCGAGTCCACGGTGTAATTGTTGGGGAAAAGACAAAGGTCTATCCAATTTTCGCTTTTCTTGGACTTAACAGGGTTATCAATGAGATCTTTAATGATCTTCCAATAGTTGTTGTAGGCAGCGCCGAGGAAAATTTTGCCGTATCCTTTGAAAGAACGTTGACTGATGGAGCAGTGCTCATTTTCGAGTCTGTTGATGGTGAATTGCCGGTCATCATGAAGGACAATGAGGGAACAAAGTGGGACATTTTTGGGAATGGGATTTCAGGCCCCAGAGCAGGCACGAAATTGACGCCAACGAGTTCTTACTTAGCTTACTGGTTTGCTTGGGCTTCATTCTACCCGGATGCTGAAATCCACTCCGATGCATCCTTTTAGGGCAGTAGCTATTTACTGGGCCAAAAACTGAATGTATCTGGTGGTAATACCTTCATAACACGTTAGCGGGCTAATCTCGTACACTTTCCTGATCATTTTAGATTTGACTCTTTCCTCATTAATTGTTATTCTTTTGCCACCCAGAAAAGAGGGAAAGATGGGAATAAACTGTCCCAAATGTCGCTTTGAAAATCCTGACGATACTATTTATTGTGGTAAGTGTGCCACTCAGCTTAAATCCTCTGAGGAAATCTCCGATGCCCACACAGAAACTATCGAAGCCCCCAAAGAAGAATTAACCTCAGGCTCCACCTTCGCCGGAAGATATCAGATTGTTGAAGAACTGGGCAAAGGCGGAATGGGTAAAGTCTATAGAGTTGTCGATAAGAAGCTAAATGAAGAAGTGGCCTTAAAACTAATAAAACGTGAAATAGCCTCGGATAGGAAAACAGTCGAGCGATTTAGCAAAGAATTGAAATTTGCCCGTAAGATTGTTCATAAGAATGTAGGACGTATGTATGAACTCATGGAAGATGAAGGTAGATGCTTCATCACTATGGAATATGTACCAGGTCAAGATCTAAAGAGATTAATCAGACAAACGGGTCAACTAACAGTAGGGAAATCTATATCCATAGCTAAACAAGTGTGCGAGGGATTAGTAGAGGCTCACAAGCTGGGGGTCGTCCATCGAGATTTAAAACCCCACAATATCATGATAAATAAAGAGGGGAATGCCCGGATTATGGATTTTGGCATAGCACGATCCCTTGATGCAGAAGGGATAACAGACGCTAACGTGATGATTGGGACACCGAAGTACATGTCTCCTGAGCAGGTTGAAGGAGAGGTGGTAGACCAGCGTTCTGATATCTATTCTTTGGGAATAATCCTTTATGAGATGGTTACCGAGAAGACGCCTTTTGATGGCGATACTGCACTGAGCATAGCTCTGAAGCACAAGACGCAAGCTCCTCCGGAACCGAGGGAATTTAATGCCCAGATTCCTGAGGATCTAAGCCTAGTGATACTTAAATGCCTGGAGAAAGATAAACAGAAAAGGTATCAGAGGGCAGAGGAGGTCCTTTCAGAATTACGCAACGTAGAGAAAAACTTCCCAACAGAAGAGAGGATTATCTCAGGGAAAAAGCTTGAGTCAGGAACCAAAAGAAAGCGTTTTCAAAATTTTTTAATCCCGGGGATCCTTCTTTTTGTCGCCGTAATCATTGTCGCTGGGTATTTTTTCTTTGGTCAATTTCTGAAAACTGGGGAAATTGGCAGTGAAGCAGTAGGCGGAATGAAATGGAAGAGCTCTATCGCCGTGCTGCCTGTCGAGGATTTAAGCCTGCAAAGAGATCAAGAACCACTTTGTGATGCCATGCAGGATGATATAATTACAAAACTCCGCATATTAATCCCTGATTTGAGAGTCATGTCAAAGCTTGCAGTCAGGAAGTATACAGATAATGATAAAAACTCCGTAGATATTGGCAAGGAATTGAATGTTATAACAATTCTTGAATCAAGTCTCCGCAAAGAAGGTGAAAATATCCAAATGAACGTAAGGTTGATCAATGTAGAGGATGGTTCTGTCCTCTGGTCAGACACATACACGGAGAAGCAGCAAGGGCTTTTTAATATTCAGGATGAGATATTCCAAGCTATTGCTTCGGAATTGAAGGTTCATCTCCAAGAAGGGCAAATTCCGATTATAAAGACAAGAGACCCCATAAATATTAAAGCAAGAGAATCGTATGTTTGGGGGGATTATTTTGGAAGAAAATATGCAAGTTCTCGCAATGAAAAAGATTTTGAAGAGGGAGTGAAAAATTATACAGAAGCCCTCAAGATCGACCCGGATTATGCCTTAGCCTATCGATTTCTTGGCGATATTTACCAATTGCATTTTGTCTTCTCTCCCCCCGACAACTGGAAAAGTTATGACTTGATGAATAAAAATTATGAGTTAGCCTACCAAATAAACCCGAATTTAGCCGAAGCAAACATCGGCCTTGGATGGGCTTACTTTTTTAAAGAGGATTTGGATAAATCTTATGATTATTATAAGAGAGCCTTCGAGTTAGATCCCAATAATCCGTCTATTAATTTTGACCTGGGATCTTTTCTGAGGAGCATAGGATTGTACTCCCAGGCTATTAAATATTATTCTAGGTCCATTGAGCTTGATCCTTTGTCTATTGTATCTTATGAAATGCTCTCTGATTGTTATGTCCGCATCGGAGAATTTGCCAAAGTCGCAGATTGCGTAAATAAAGCAATAGATATAGAAGAAGATGATTACTTTTTCTATCTTGTGCATGCAGAAGCGCTTATTATGATGAAGAAATACGACGATGCGGGAGAAAAATTAACCCAAGCAGAAAAATTCAATCCAGAGAGCACTAGTATCAGATATTATCGTGCTTGGATAGCTGCTGCAAAGGGCGAAAAAGAGAAAGCACTGGCCTTGATTGAAGGAAAAAAAAGGTATCGTTATCATGTTACGAGCATTTATTCTCTTTTAGGAATGAAAGATGAGGCCATCGAGAATATCAAAAAAGGGATAGATATAGGATTTCGAGAATCACAAGAATATCTTTACACGTATCTATTTTTAAAAAACAATCCGAGTTATAAAAACCTGGAAGATGACCCCCGTTTTAAGGAGATAGTTAAAAACGAAAAGAAGAAATATGACGAAAGACTAAAGCGGTATGGTCGATTCTGACAAATGGAGAATATGAGTACTACTCATTTTTTTTATGAATAATTCTAGTGGGCGGCCAGATTTCCTCTTATAAGACTTAAAAGAGAGGTTAAGAAACATAAGAACAACGCAAGGAGGGGGAACACTTAATTTTATTTACTTTGGAAACTCAGCTATCGTTTCCTTGTTTTATTAAAAAGGGGAACGATAGATAAAATAAATTTAATAAATTTATTAAGGAGGTATAAAGCTATGAACGAAGAAATGACATTGGAAGATTTTAAGGCAGAGGTTTTAAGCAGAATTGAGAGTAGAAATGAACAACTTAATAGTTTTTTCAGAGCAGGTAAATATGAAGAGATGCCCGGAAAATTCACACTTCATTCTAGAATTGTGACGCATGAAGGTGACGTTATCATAGGAAAAGATAGCGAAAATTATTGGAGAAAAATCGGTGAAATGATCGGAAATCATGAAGAAAGGAATTTAAATTTCGAAAGGCCGTTTTATGATGCAATGGAATTAAAAGGACGCCCTGGACATAATCGTGAAGAATTTAATTTTGTCGCTTTTGAAGTTACCGAGTTCTCTTTCGAAGCTAAAGGAAAGACATATAATGGTTACATAGACCCGCCCTACAGACACAGGGTAAGATGTGATATAGACGAATAACATACTGAAAAATTAAACGAGTGCTTTATTAAAAAAAAGCTCAAGAACTTTTAAAGAAGAGAATCGAACACCATTTTTTGCGTACATCTTCAGGCTAAAGTCTGATCCTTCCATATTGGTGGTTCACTTTGCCTTATTTATCATCAAAGCTTGATAGCTTTAATGATAAAAGGGATTGAGGGAATTGAAATCAAGAAGAGGTGATGATTTTTTTCTGGCGGGATAGATCTTTTATTCTGGCGAAGCGCTTTATAACCTGATCGATATAATTTCTGCCTTCAAAATTTCCTTTTGCCCAGAATTTGACTCCAAATATAATCCGTTCAAGGCACTGGATTTTTTCTTCTTTTTTATAAGTCGCTATCTCCCCAGGAAGGATTATCTTTCGCTCATACCGGCATCTCTCTATATTCTGAAAGATTGCTTCTCCGGTTTCATTTTTTGGCTTACTCTTTTCTTCTGGAATAAAGAGAAGTCCTTTATCTTTTTCAATTTTCTCTCTGGCATACTCCAGAGATAAAAGGGCTTCTCTGTCAGTAAAAGCCTCTTTTTTTTCTGAGTATTCTTTCAAAGGCGCTTCTATATGAACAGCAAGCCAGGCCATCCTCTCATCATTCAAAATGTCTTCTTCTGGGGATAGAGCTCTTGGGGAGGATACTGGCTTCTTTTCAATAATTCGCTGCTCCTGGTAAGGTTTGTGTTTTTCGAGAAAAGTACAGCTTTGAGGGCAGTGAATTTCTTTTTCCCTGAGGAGACCGCAGCAAAGGCTGCACAGATAATCTCCTAAGGCAACACAGTGCCTTTTCCCCTTTCTTTTTTTACATTTAGAGCATTTAGCCATTTGAGACAAATTGGAGAGTGTACTTATAAAGTTATAAAGAAAAAATCAGGTCTTTAACAGGTCAAGTGGAAGGCACCGATCGTCTTTTTTTTGGAAGCGAATTCGTTGAAACTTTGAGCAGCCTCTTTTGTCTTTTCGATGATAAGCTCTATTCCTTGAGATTGAGCTTGGCTTTTTACTTCTTCTTTCACGCTCACTATACCGTAGAAGCCGGTGCCGACTACCAGGACTTCAGGCTTCTCCTTGAGGACATCTTTTATGTCTTCGAGGCAAAGGTTATGACCAGATTTTCGCCACCAGGAGTCATTTACCCTATCAGGAAAAATGATAAGGTCAGAGGTGTATGTGTGACCATCCACATCCATGCGCCCAAAAGTATAAGAATCAATCATCTCTTTTTCTTCATGATGAATGTATCTGAAGTGAATGATTTCATTTTTTTCCCCAGAAAGTTCTTGAGGGCTTTTTGAGCGGCTTTTTGTTCAGCTTGTTTTTTGGAATTGCCTTTTGCCTTTGCCAGAGATTCCTTTTCGAAGAGAACTTCAACGACAAAGTTTTTTCTATGGTCAGGTCCTATGGTTGTGATGGTTTTATAAACAGGAGCAGGGAGGTCTTCCTTCTGGAGATATTCTTGCAGAGCCGATTTGTAGTTGTTGATCATGTAACTATCGGCCTTGATTTTTTTAAACAAAGATTCAAGAAGGGGGAGGAGAAAATTCTTGGCTGCATCAAATCCACCATCAATATATATAGCTGCTATTACTGCTTCAAAGGCTCCGGCTAAGATAGTCTTTTTTTTCCTCCCTCCGCTTTTTTCCTCGCCCTTACCCAGGAGTATATTCTTATCAAGTTTTATTTTCTTGCTGAAGTAAGAAAGCGAAGATGTTTTTGCTGCAGAGGATTTGAGCTTGGAGAGCTCACCTTCGGATATGTCAGGATAGGTGGTACAGAGGTAGTCAGCAATGATGAGGCCGAGAACAGAATCTCCTAAGAATTCTAAAGTTTCATTGTCTGATCCCACATTTTGTGTGTTTTCGTAAGCATAAGAACTGTGTGTCAATGCCTGGACCATCAGAGACTTGTTTTTGAAACTATAGCCTAACTTTCTTTCAAATAGGGGGATATTTGTTTTCATGACTAAATTTGTTTTTCCTCCTGGTTCGACTCCTATCTTTTATAAGTTTTTCGAAGAAAGGAAAGGATAGACGATTTTTCCTCCTACGATTGTCATCGCTGGAGTTCCTTTCAATTTCCAGCCTTGAAAAGGATTATTCCTGCTTTTCGATTTAAAGGTGCTGACGTCAACAACAATTTCTTTGTTGAGATTCAAGATGGTCAGATCAGCGTCAGCTCCCACGCATATTTTTCCCTTGTTTTCTAGTCCAAGAATAAGGGAGGGAGTGGTGGATATCATCTTAATGAATCTTTTGAGTGAAATGATATTTTTGCTCACGAGCCTATCTAGAAGGAGAGAAACAGCAGTTTCTATACCGTTTATGCCAAAGGGGGCTTTATCAAATTCAACATCCTTCTCATCCTGCGTATGAGGAGCATGGTCAGTTGCAAAGACATCCACAATTCCTTCCTTAACTGCTTGAATTAATGCCTGGACATCTTCTTTGCTTCTAAGAGGAGGATTTACTTTCAGGCTTGTGTCATAATTTTCAAGATAAGAATCGGTTAAAATAAGATGATGGGGAGTCACTTCTGCAGTGACCTTTATCTTTTTTTTCTTTGCATTTCTGACAATGTCTACAGCTCCTTTGGTACTCAAATGCGCAATATGAATATTTGCTTCAGCCTCTTGAGCAAGTATAGTATCCCGAGCAACCATTATCTCCTCTGAGGAAGCAGGGATGCCTTCTAGACCAAAGAGGCAAGAATAATACCCCTCGTGCATTACACCTTCACCGCTTAAACTTTTATCCTCGCAGTGCTCAATGATAAGAGTGTTTAGAGGTTTTGAATATTCCAGAGCACGGCGCATGATCTGGCTGCTTTCTACAGGCTGACCGTCGTCAGAAAAGGCCATAGCTCCTGCATCCACCAAGTCAGCCATATCCGTTAGTTCTTCGCCTTTTTGCCCCTTGGTTATGGAGGCTATGGGAAAGATATTGACCACAGCCCTTTTTTTTGCTTCGGAGAGAATATACTCGGTCAATCCTCGATTATCATTAACAGGATCAGTGTTGGGCATGCAGGCGATGGAAGTGAAACCTCCTTTGGCTGCGGCAGCGGCGCCGGTCGCTATGGTTTCTTTATCCTCCTGGCCTGGTTCCCGGAGATGGACATGCATGTCGATAAAGCCCGGAGCAACTACCAACCCTGAGGCATCGATGATTTTTGCACCCTTAGCCGCGATTTTTGCTTTTATATCAATAATTTTCCCCTTTTCTATTAAAATATCTAACTTGCCATCTGTTCCCGAAGAAGGATCAATGACTCTCCCATTCTTAAGCAAAAGCTTCACGTTTTTTTCCTCCCAGCAAAAGGTAGAGAACTGCCATCCTGACTGCAATCCCGTTTTTAACCTGCTTGAGTATGACGGATTTCGCCGAATCAGCCATATCTGCGCTCAATCTTTTTGCTGCCAGCTCGAAAGAACTCCGAGTCCGTGTGCTGGGTTCAAAGAAGAGGTTGATTATAGTTTTTCCTCTTAAAGTCGGGACTTTCTTTACCTCCCGCGTAGAAACCTCATAAAAGGATTCTGCTGTATCCAGCACCTTTGTTATCTCAGAAGGAGTTAAAGCCTGGATACCAAGAAGATGTTTATGTTTGAAGGCCAATGACCTTCTCCTATTTCATTCCAGGCGGTTCTGTGATAAGGACTTCATCGATTTTGTCGATTTCTTTGAGCTGGACTTGGACAATCTCTCGCTTTGAGGTCGGAAGAAATTTTCCTACATAATCAGCTCTGACTGGCAACTCGCGATGGCCGCGGTCGATGAGGACAAGAAGCTGAATTGTCTTGGGCCGTCCCAGGTCGATCAGGCTATCCATAGCTGCCCGGATTGTTCTTCCGGTAAAGATAACGTCATCCACAAGAAGGACATCTTTTTTAGCTACAGAAAAATTTATTTCTGTCTTTTTGACCATGTGCTGGGCTTCCGATTCTGAGAAATCATCTCGATAGAGAGTTATGTCCAAAACCCCTACTGGAATATCCCTTTTTTCAAGTTCCTTAATCAATTTCGATATTCTCTTTCCCAGATATATCCCTCTTGTCCTTATCCCGACGATAACCAAATTTTTTAGGTTGCGGTTGCGTTCAAGGATTTCAGTAGTCATTCGTTGGATGGCTCTTTTTATCTTGCGGGAATCCATTACCCTGGCTTTAATTTTTTCTACCATAAAATGACTCCTGATTTAGGAGGAAAGTTTTGTTCTTTTTTTTGAGAAAAAATTCATTCTTTCCCTTAAGAAAATGCTATATATTAAGGAAAAAGTCAAGGAAATAGGTGTGGAATAGAGGGTCAAGCCTTTATAACTTGCATAATTTGGATTTTTGTTTGTATAAGGAAATGCGGGTCAGGCCTTTAATTACTTGTAGGGGCTTGGTTTATTGTAGAGGCTTGATTTATCAAGCCCACACTTTGCTGAAATAAACTTTCGTCTTTTCCAGATCCTTTTTAATCTGCTGGGAGAGGGCACTTGGAGTTTTGAACTTCATTTCATTTCTTATCTTTTTTATAAAATTGACTCTTATTTTCTCTCCATAAAGATTCTTGTTTAAGTTTATTATATAGGATTCGATAATTGTTTCTTGTTGGTTAAATGTAGGACGATTTCCTACATTGGTCAGAGAGGGAAATGATTTAGAATCTATCCAGGCAGTTGTAATAAAAACACCGGGAGGGATGATTTCATTTTCTGTCTCAATGTTGGCAGTCGGAAAACCAAGAGCTTTTCCTCGGGATTTGCCTTTTATTACTTTGCCCTCTATTTCATAAAGCCTTCCCAGTAAGTCATTAGCAAGTTCTATCTTTCCATCCAGGAGAGAGCTTCGGATAAGACTGCTGCTTACAGTCATCCTATCCTTGACCACTGGAGGGATTGAATAAACCTGAAAGTTGAATCTTGAAGCCGATTGTCGGAGAAGTGAAATGTCTCCTTCACGATCTTTTCCAAAGCGAAAATTTTCTCCGATAATAACTACCTTTGCTTTAAGGGTATTTACAACAATCTTTTGTATAAAATCCTGACCGGGAAGGCTTGAAAATTTCTCATCGAAAGGTACGATTAAAACAGCCTTAATACCAATTTTTTTTATCTCTCTCACTCTCTGATCGAGTGTTTGAATCATTTTTATTATTTTTCCCCCCAGGATTTTTTCTGGATGAGGGGAAAATGTCAGGACCAGGGAGGGGAGAGCCTGATTTTTAGCTTTTTCTTCAAGTAGTTGCAGAATTTTTTGATGTCCCAAGTGAATGCCATCAAAATTTCCTATGGCTAAAATTGATTCGCTGGAAAAGGGTGCGTATTTTTCAAAGCCTTTTATAACTTGCATGAGATTACTTCTTGATTACATCTAATTTCTCCATGTAGGCCGTCCTGAGCTGGTGAAGGCAAGCGTCTAAGAATTTTTCCTCTTCAGGCTTGAGGTTTCCTTTTGTCGTTTTTTTCAAAATCCCGAGTAAATCAATCAATCTCATGGCCAATTCCAGGTTTTTTTCCTCTTTGTTGGTTAAGGGATCTTTGGCCAGGCCCAGATTTATTACAGCCTGAGTGTAAAAAGGAAGAACGAGCGAGCTGAAATCGAGAGGAGGAATGATTCCGTGTATCTCCTCAGGTTTTTTCTTTTTTGGTTGTTTCTTTTTGCTTTTTTCTTTTTCTGGCATTTTTCTCCCTTCCTTAAAAAAATCCTTCAAAAACTTGTGGGATTGAAATTTTTTCTGGTTTAAAATATTTTTAATGAATTGGTATATAATTCTATGCTATTCCATGGAATAATTCAATGGGGAAGAGAAATGAAAGAAACTAAGAATGCAGGAAAAAAATTTGAGCAATTGGTCGAGATTCTGGACAATCTCAGGAGTGAAAAAGGATGTCCCTGGGATAGGGAACAGGATGAAAAATCTATTGCTAATTATTTTTTAGAAGAAGTCTACGAGGCTGTAGATGCAATCAGTGCTGGTGATGCCAGGTCATTAACCGAGGAATTGGGGGATGTTATCATGGAGGTTGTTTTTTTAGCGCGCATTTTCAAAGAAAAAGAAAAATTTTCAATTTCTGATGTTCTGGAAGGAATTAACCAGAAAATGATTCGTCGACACCCCCATGTATTTGCTCAAAAGCGAATCAGGACTTCAGAGAAAGTTATCGATGAGTGGTATCGACAGAAAAAAGAAGAGAAAGCAAGACAATCAATCTTGGATGGATTGGCTAAATGTTCCCCTTCCCTTATTGAAGCATTCCAAATCGGATCTCGTGTTTCTTCTTGTGGATTTGACTGGAATCAGCCCTTAGATGCTCTTAAAAAGGTAAAGGAAGAGATATCTGAGTTAGAAAAGGCTTTAGAGGAGAAAAAAGAGGATGAAATATTCCATGAAATAGGAGATGTTTTCTTTTCGATGGCCAATGTCTCCCGCCTTCTTGGGATAAATCCAGAGATTGCTCTAAGGCAGGCCAATAAAAAATTTATAAAAAGATTTAAATTCATAGAGAAGAAATTGGGCGAGGAAGGAAAAGAGCTTGGCGAGGCTACCTTGGAAGAGATGGACAGGATATGGGAAGAATCTAAGGATAAGGTCAAATAATCCGTTCGCCCCTTTTTCTCAGGTTTGATGAATCAAGCGCCTGCAATTTATTTATAAGATCAGGTTATTTATAAAATTTAAAAGGTGGGCTTGATAAATCAAGCCCCTACAATATAAAACGAATCCATATATCAATACATTAATAAAAGGTGGGTTTGATGAATCAAGCCCCTACAGAAGAATCAAACATCTATAAAACACAGCGGTGGGTTTGATGAATCAAGCGCCTACAAGAAAATTCCCTACGATTTAGATTCTGATTTTCGCTGGAGGAGGCTTGATTTGATGAATTCATCGATATCGCCGTCCAGAACCCTGTCCACATCCCCTATTTCGACTTTTGTCCGGACGTCCTTTATCATCCGGTAGGGGTGGAGCACGTAGGACCTAATTTGGTTTCCCCAGGAAATATCTGATTTTGCATCCTCCAATTTTCCTATCTTTTCGAGCTTTGCTTTCTTCTCCAGCTCGTAAAGCCTGGCCTTTAGAACCTTCATCGCACTGGCTTTGTTTTTGTGCTGGGACCTTTCATTCTGACATTGAACGACAATGCCTGTGGGAATGTGGGTTATTCTTACTGCAGAGTCGGTGACATTGACGTGCTGTCCCCCGCTTCCCGAAGAGCGATAAGTATCAATCCGTAGTTCTTCAGGATTTATTTCAATCTCGATGTCTCCTTCGACCTCAGGATAAACGAAGACAGCAGCAAAGGAGGTATGTCGTCTTTTGTTGGCGTCAAAAGGTGATATTCTGACGAGGCGATGGACTCCTGAATCCTGGCATAAAAGGCCGTAAGCATAATCTCCCTCTATTCGAACCGTAACACTTTTCAGGCCAGCTTCTTCTCCTGGAAGAGAGTCAATGATTTTAACTTTGAAGCCTTTTCTCTCAGCGTATCTAAGGTACATCCGGAGAAGCATCTGAGTCCAGTCTTGGGATTCAGTGCCTCCTGCTCCAGGGTGGATGGTGAGTATGACGTTGCGAGCATCATCTTCCTCGAAAAAGAGCATTTGGAGCTCTGCCTCTGCCAGATCTTTTTCAAAAAAAGCCAGACTCTCCCTAATCTCTTCGTCAACATTTTCTCCTTCTTCAGACAGTTCCACCAAAACTTCAAGCTCTTCTTTTTTCCCATAGAGGCTGGAGAAAAGTATGACCTCTTTTTCTAATCTTTTTTTGTCTTTCTGGAGTGATTGGGATTTTTTCTTGTTTTCCCAGGTAGAGGAATCGGAGAGCTCTTTGTTTATGGCCTCGATCTCGGACTTTTTTTGGCTAAGGTCAAAGAAAACCTCTTAATTCTTCAAATTTTGAAAATTGTTCTTTGATCTTCGCTCGGAGCTCAGTGTGGCTTGCTTTTGAAACGGAACTTTTTTCTTTCATCTTTTCTCTTCGCCAAAGTCAGAATAAGGAACATCGCTGTTAAAGTCAAGCTTGCCTTGGGGAGAAGGTCACCGAATTTTGTGTAAAAGGTGAGTTTTTGGGAAGGAGTGATGTTACCGGTGAGATGTGTTTGGGTCATCAGTTCAGATTTGGATAGGATGCGGCCAAAAGGATCGATGATCCCGCTTATGCCTGTTGTGGCTGCTCGAAGAAGATATCTCCTGTTTTCCACAGCTCTTAAAACAGCCATGGAGAAATGCTGGTAAGGAGCTGCACTTTTTCCGTACCAGCCATCATTGGTGATTGTGACCAGAAAGCTTGCCCCTTTTTTCACAAATTTCCTCACAAGGTCAGGAAAGATTATTTCAAAACATATCGGGGAGCCGAATTCTGTATTTTCGAATTGATGCAGAGAATACTGAGTCCCGGGAGTGACATCTCCGATAGCATGGGTCATTTTTTCGATAAAGAAAAAGATTTTTTTGTAAGGTGTATATTCCCCGAACGGGACAAGATGCATTTTATAGTAACGACTCATGGAGAGATCTGGACTGAGACATAAGGCTGTGTTGTGGTACTGGATATTTCCTTGGGTGCCAGTTTTTTCATTTGTGCCGAGGAGAAGAGTGCATCTTGTTCCTTGAACAAATTGATGGAGCTTTCCTTTAAAAGTCAGATAAATATCTTCGGAACAGCTGAAACAGAGAGGAACAGAGAATTCAGGCCAGACGATAAAGCGAGATCCCTTCTTATAAGCCTGTCGGCTCAGTTCAAGGTGTTGGCTAAAGAGATCCCAGATCTCCTGGCTGGATATCTTATCCCAGTGGATATCAGAGGAGACATTTCCCTGGATGACGGAAGCGGTAAAGGAGTTTTCTGCGTGAGGGATCTTTTTCAAGCTTAGAAAGCCGCCTAAATGGATAAGAAGTACTAAAGCTAGTCCTATGAAAAAAGGGGCTTTTTCTTTGTATCTCATGGAGTAGAGAAACAGGCTCTGGAAGAGAACGAGCACAAAAGAAAGTCCATAGACTCCGGTAATCGAAGCAAGCTGGATGAAGTAGATGTTTAAATACTGGCCTGTGCCGAGGAGTCCCCAGGGAAAGCCTGTGAAGAAATAGGTAAGGATGTATTCAAAAGAAATCCATATAAAAGGTGTGAGGAGAAAAGTTAATCTTGGAAAGGACCGGTAGATTTTTGTCCAAAGGAGACAGAAGAAAGCCCAGAAAAGAGCCAGCAAAAGGACAAGGATGATATAAATTAAAAGGCCAACTCCAATTGATAGATTACCATAATGAATCGGGACAAAAGGGATCCAGTAGGTCAGGATAGCATAGTATGAAAATCCAGCAGCAAGCCCCAGAAGAAAGGACTGCTTGGGAGTTTTTTTTGAGATAATGTACAGAAGAGGAATGAGGGAAATCCAACCTAGAAATGTGAGGTAAAACTTAGGAAAAGAAAGAGCGGTCAGGCCTCCGCTCGCCACAGCTAGGAGAACATCCCTTATTTTGACTTTCAAGATATAGATACCTGCAGGACTTTTTTTTATTTTCCTGGTTCTTGATGGGCGAAGAAAAAAACTATCGAAATTTAGCTTCGAATTATGAAATAATCGGTCGCTCTGCTTGTCTCTGACTGTATCTTAGTTCTGACTGCTTGGGCTTCTTCTCTGGTTGCGTACCCACCGATTCTTACGCGAAACACATCTTTTCTATCTGACGGAAAAGGATCAAGGACAATAGCAGGATAGCCTCTCTGATTGAATATCTCGGCGAAGGAGGTGGCTACTTCTCTTCTGTTAAAAGCTCCGACCTGGACATAGAATAGCGTCCTATCATCGCTCACCGTAGGCTGTTTTTGAGTTTCTTCCGTTGCTTTTTGGAGAGAGGCTAATTCTTTGCTTATGGATTCCTTTGACTCTTCGGCAGGTGGCGAAGTTTGATCTCCAGCCTTTTCTTTTGCAGTCATCTGCGCACCTTTCATGATTTGAGTCTGCTTTTTACCGACGGAGACTCCTAAGAGAAAAATGACCACACCCAGAATCAGAATTGCCAAGAAAATAAAGAAAAGTTGTGAACTCGAAAGTTGAAGTTCTCTATAATCTTTATTTTTCATCGTCTCCTTTTTTTGTCTTTGACTTTGTATACTGGAAAGCCTTCAGCATTTCAATCGGAAGAGGGAAAATAATGGTTGAATTTTTTTCTACTGCAATCTCTGACAGAGTGCCCAGAAACCTGAGCTGGAGAGCCTGGGGATTAGTCGAGATGATATCTGCTGCTTTAAGCAGTTTATCTGCAGCGTTGAACTCCCCCTCGGCATGAATAATTTTGGCTCTTTTTTCTCTTTCTGCTTCAGCTTGCTTGGCGATGGCCCGAACCATATTGTCTGGAAGATCAACATGTTTCATTTCTACGAGCTGAACCTTGATTCCCCATGGATCTGTATGTTTATCTATGATTTCCTGAAGTTGGGCATTGAGTTTTTCCCTTTCTGAGAGAAGATCATCCAGTTCGACTTCCCCTAACACACTTCGGAGTGTTGTTTGAGCAAGTTGAGAAGTGGCGAATTGGTAATCTTGGACTTCGATCACAGCGCTTTGGGGTTCCATAACGCGGAAGTAGACAACAGCATTGACTTTTACCGAAACATTGTCCTTGGTGATAACATCTTGAGGAGGGATGTCCATGACGATTATTCGCAGGCTTACCCTGACCATGCGATCGATCGGAGGAAAAACAAAAATAAGTCCTGGACCTTTAGGTTTTTTGAGCACCCGGCCAAGACGAAATATCACTCCTCTTTCGTATTCCCTCAAAACTTTAATTGAGTTCGCTAAGTAAAGGACGATGAACCCAATCACGATAACCGGAAATGTTAACATTTCATACCTCCTAATCTAAAAGTTGGCTTTCATTGCCTGCTGAATTTTAACAAAATCGAGGCTAATTTTCTTTAATTATTTTTTTTTGTGTTTTGCCTCTTTATGAGTCTTTGACTCTGATTTATTTGAATAGTATAAATCCTTTCCTTACAGCTAAATAAAATTCCAGGATTGTTCTCGTCCTTTTTAGGATTTGGTGACCTTTAACACCAAGTTATTCATGACTTCAAGGACTTTGACCTTGGTGCCCTTGGGAATTTCCTCAGAAGCTTCTGCGTTCCATAATTCGCCGTGGACAAAAACCTTGCCTTCTGGTTTGAGGTCACTCTGAACCACTCCGATTTCTCCCACCATGCCTTCTTTACCGGTGTGAACTTTTCTCATATGAGCTCGAACAGCGATAACTATCAGAAAGATAAAAATTGAAGAAAGGCCTAAGACCACAGGAATGATAAATTTCAGGCTTGGTCGTAATTCTGGAATAGGAGCAGGTACGAGCATAATCGAGCCGATAATCATAGCTATGATTCCTCCTATAGATAAAATTCCATAACTCTGGACCTTAATCTCCAGGATGAATAATCCGATTGCTAATAAAATCAATATCAGACCAACATAATTAATCGGTAAAATCTGGAAAGAAAAGATGGCTAATAGAAGAAAGATTCCGCCCAATACACCGGGTAAGATAGAACCCGGGTTTGAGAATTCGAAATAAAGGCCGAGTAAACCTAACATGAGGAGAAGATAAGCCAGGTTGGGGTTGGAAATAGTGATAAGAAATTTCTGTCTGGCCGACATCGGGATATCAATTATTTCTTCACCTTTAAGCTCAAGTAAATATTCTTCTCCGTCGAATCTCTTGATGCGTTTTCCATCGAAATGTTCGATTATATCCCGTTCACTCGCGGCTATTAAATCGATCAGTTTCCCCTCAAAGGCTTCTTTCTCGGTATAAGACAAACTTTTTCTGACAGCGTCCTCAGCTAATTTAGTGTTTCTCCCCCTTTTTTCAGCAAGCGTCTTTATATAAGAGGCGGCATCATGGGTGACCTTTTCTTCCATAGTTTTATCCATGGACTGTCCGGTTATGGATACACCGACAGGATGAGCCGCACCGGTGTTCGTTCCAGGAGCCATGACAAAGATGTCACAGGCAATACCGATAAAAAATCCGGCTGAAGCCGCTCGGGCTCCGCTGGGACTGACATAAACCAGGACAGGTGTTTTCGAACTCAGGATTTTCTCTATTATCTCTCTCATAGAGGTATCCAAACCGCCAGGAGTATTTAAGGCTATTATGAGCAGGCTGGCATTTTCTTTTTCTGCCCTGTCTATAGTGTTTCTAATATATTCTGAAGTGATAGGATGAATAGGGGCCCTGACAGTAATTTTTAAGATAGAAGCATAACTCATAATGGGGAGGATAAGCATGAAGGCAAAAATGAGGATCTTCTTTTTCATTCTGGTTTCATTATATGAATGAGCTGAAAACAAGTCAATAGTAATCGTGGACAGGAGTTTCCCCAAGAATTATGGATCAAAAAGACTTGGCTGTAAATTAACGGCCTTTGCCTGGAATTTAACCTCTAGACGTGAAAGAAGGGGACAGGCCGCTTTTTCTGTTTGAATTGTCCATGAGTAGAAACTTTCGTCCTTTTTTCAGAAAAAGTAGCCTGTTGTACTAGCTTAATAATTCGGTAACAGTTTTATAATGTCATTGCGGGCGGGGCGAAGCAATCTCATAGAGTGAGATAAAGTCATAATATAGGTAAGAATAGCTTCTTATCTTATGAGATTGCCACGGTCCCTTCGGTCGCTCGCAATGACACTGCTTTCTTCAATGTCACTACAGAAAGTATTACTTAATTACTGAGCATGAACACCTGTTCCTTTTTTTCATTGTTTTTCACGTTTTTTTCATAACTTGATCAACGATTTTTTTCCTATCACTAATAAAGAAATGCTTGCAGATCAATAATTTATCAATAATTTATCTTGACTTTTTATCCTCAATAACTTATTTATAATTAGTCCATTAGATAAAAGGAGTTTCTAATGATTAAGAATGATATAGCCCTTAAAATCGAAAAGAAATCCGAGTTCACAAGGGCAAAGTCATTAGTAATCGTAGAAACTATTCTTGCTTCTCTTAAGCAAGCCCTTACCAGAAATGAGAAGATCGAAATCAGAGGATTTTCCAGCTTTAAGGTTGTTCAAAAGAAAACAGGCTTTGGCAGGGATATCCGGCGAAATAAACAAATCAAAATCACTAAAGGAAAAAGAATAAAATTCAGACCTGGTCAGGATTTGAAGAATATAAAATAGAAAAAAGTTGAGCCGGGAGCTAAAGAGATTACTTCCTCAGAAGAGAAGAGGTTACCAAGAATCCTCCTTTTGATTCCTTATTATCTTTACAAACCTGGATTTGCGTTTAATAATCTCTTTTTTAAGGCCGCGAAAGAGTTATGAGCAAGTATAAAGTCAAGCCTCTCTCTCCAGGAGGGCTGAAAACTTATTCTCTTCAATCAAGAAAAGACAAGGTGAATATCAACAATTTTGCTCAAATTCTAGGCCCAGAGAAAAGTTTTACTCGCTTCGTCCGCAGCCTTCCTAATATCCTAGCTGGAAGCGACTTTAAAGAATTCATTTCTGTAATGGGAAAGGCAAAAAAGAAGAATAGAGCAATAATTTTTGGTTTGGGAGCTCACGTGATTAAAGTAGGATTGAGTCCGATTATTATCGACTTGATGAAAGAGGGATGGATCACAGCCTTAGCTCTTAACGGAGCTGGAATCATCCATGATTTTGAGATTGCTTTTACTGGCCAGACTTCAGAAGATGTGCAGCTTCAGGTTAAAAATGGTCATTTTGGCATGGCCCAAGAAACAGGCCAAATGTTGAACGCCGCCATAAATTCAGGAGAAGAAAAAGGCCTTGGTTTGGGTGAGGCTGTTGGGGAGATGATAGCAACTTCTGATTTTCCTCATAAGGACATGAGCCTTTTATCCGTTGCATATAAACTCAACCTCCCGGTGACGGTCCACGTTGCGATAGGAACGGATATAATTCATTTTCATCCAGAGGTAAAAGGGGAAGCCATAGGGAACGCCTCTCTAAAAGACTTTTTCCTTTTTTGTTCTTTATTGGAAAAGCTTGATGATGGAGGAGTTTTTGTCAATATAGGTTCAGCAGTTATTTTGCCTGAAGTTTTTCTCAAAGCTTTATCTTTTGTCAGGAACAAGGGACGGTTACTTGAAAACTTTTCTACTGCTGTTTTTGATTTTATTCACCATTACCGACCTTATGAAAATGTGGTTAAGAGGCCACATGGGAAAAAAGGGAGAGGATTTTATTTTATCGGCCATCATGAGATCATGATCCCACTCCTGGCCGCCTCACTTAAATCATCAGACCCTAAGTCGTAAGGCGTCTTTCTCTGCATCTATTTTTATTTTTCAATGTTCAAGAAATTCTCTTTCTTTTGGGAGGAACAAAAAAATATCCGGGTATGGATGAAGCGACCATTCAAGAAAGCGAATAAATGGAGCCTGGCCCCATTTATTCTTATTCTCATTTTGTTTTTGAACACTACCGCACGATAAAGTCTGACCCCGCATGCCCGCTCAGGCTTTCTCACGGTTTTTTCACTATCAGCTATCGCCTAGCAACGGGAAAGAACCATTCAAGATTCATGCTTGGCGATTGAATTCTTCATTTCATTATCCATCATCAAATTCCTGTATACCCGTTCTGATTGTTCGACTGTACTCTGAAACGAACTGGAAGTATCAACGATGTAGTCTGCGTACTTCAATTTTTCCTGGGGCTGCATCTGGCTTTTTATTATATTCATGGTTTGCTTTTGAGTGATTCCGTCCCTTTCCATTAATCTTTTTTTTTGGACTTCTCTCTTGCAATAAGTCATGACAATTTTATCGAAGAAACCGGCAAAACCAGCTTCAATTGTTAAAGCAGCCTCGGAGATAAAGATATTATAATGTCCTTCTTTTTCAAGACGACTGATAACCTCTTTTTTCTTTTCTAAGACAAGAGGATGTATGAGTTCATTGAGGAAACATCGTTCTTTCTCATCGGAGAAAATGATTTTTCCCAATCGGGATCGATTTATTGTTTTATCTTCATTCAGGATTTTTTTACCAAAATGAGCGACAATTTTTTTCCATGCAGGTTTTTCAGGCTCCATGAGATCGTGGGCAATTTTATCTGCATGATGAATGTAACACCCCAGCTCTTCCAAGACTTCAGCAACTACAGATTTTCCAGAAGCGATTCCTCCTGTTAAAGCCACAATCAACATGGTGAAGACTCCAAGTCTATTTTATAGAAAAAAACTTTTGGAATCAAAACTTATGCTGCGAATATAGCAATCAGCCTGAATTATTCATAAAAAATGCCGATACTTTCTGCAATTACAGCAATATCAAAAAGATATCCTGATATTGCTGTAGATCCTGATAAACACTTATTCGAAAAGAAGCTATCTATATTAATCAGCATTTCTTATGAATAATCCAGGTTAGTTATCAAAGATCAAAAAATAATTCCACCTGCAAGAGGAAAGAAAAGTGTAAAAGGAGGGTGATTATCATTGTTTGATTATCGTGGTTGAGTTGAGGGCTTTAAATTTTATGACGTTTTTTTATTTTTTTTTAAGTCTTTAGCCAGGATTTTATAATTTTTGTGGAAGCGGAGTGCTACACCTTGCTTCTTTGTCTTTTTATCGAGTTCTTCGAGGCGAACGGTTAGACCTCCAAGACAAAGTTTTAGTTTTTTGCCCGCCCCCAGCTCCTTGGGCATGTCTATTACAAGGTTGAGTTTTGAACCAATAATCACGCCTGAATCTAGACTGAAGTAGACTCCCTTAGAACTTATATTTTCAATTTTTGTGCTCTCTTTGAATATTTTTCCCAGAGGAAGTTTCCCCTCAATTTTTGCGGGAAGCGGGAGATCAAATCGCCACTCTCTGCGACGGTTGACCTCAACACTTGCAGCATCTTTAGCTTTTTTCGAGGTTTTTTTGGCTGCCGTTTTTTTTGATGTTGTTTTTTTTGATGTTGTTTTTTTTGTCATGTTTATCTCTTAATTATTTTCAAGGAGTTAAAAAAGCGCAGAATTAATAGCATACAATGCAAGTTGAAGTCTGCTATGAGTGTTAAGCTTGGCATATATGCTTTTGATGTGGGACCGGACTGTATTCTTGCTGATAAAAAGGGCCCCAGCAATCTCATCATTGCTTTTCCCTTTCCCGATAAGTCTTAGAACTTGAAATTCAGTAGGAGTGAGTTGGTCAAGTGTCTTTTCTTTAAGATCTCTTCCAACCACAGAAATAATCCTGTCCATAATGCTGCTCATCTTATCTCGAGGAAGCCAGATTTCTCCTTTATTAATTATTCTTATAGCATTTTCTAATTGATCAGAAGGATCATTCAAGTCAAAATACCCTCTCACTCCTGCATTCATGAGCCCAACTACTTCTTCATGGGAGGGGATGTTTCCTAGAAGCAACAACTTGGATTTAGGTTTGGCATCTGAAATTTCTATGATGGCTTTGCAGATTTCTCGAATATTAGGCAAAGGCTCAGAATTTGTAAAAAGGATAACTTGAGGTCTGAGTTCTTTTATAGATTCTAAAAAAGATTCAATTGTGCTTTTCTCGATATTGATAATTTCCATGTCGGGGGCGACATCAATAGCTTTTAAAATTCCGGAGAGGATTAAATCTGATGTACAATAGAGAAGAACATTGATGTTTTTCTCCTCTTCAGCTTGAGGTGTTTTTATCTCCGCAGGAGCGGGAGCGGCTTTTTCGATAGGCTGCGGGGCTTTTTTCGCTGACCTTGTTGTTTTTATGGTAGGTTTCTTTATAGGTGTAGGATTTTTCATGATTTTCTCGTTTATTTTAAATATGTTATAAAAACAATAATCTATTGTCAAGAATTGGTTGGTTGGTTTTATAACAAAAATGGGCAAAGCAACAGGGTTTGACGGGGTCTGACTTTTACAACTTTTATTATTTAACCTGGATTATTCAAAAAAGAAGAAAATAAAAATCTTAATTATGAAAATTATGAAAGTCTAACCCTATAAAAAGCGTGAAAACTTAAATCCTTTTTGCATGGAGAGAATTGATTTTATATTTTTTTTCTAGGCGGAGAGATATGAGTTGTTTTTTTTCACTGCTTTGGTCGGCTTTGACGAAGGTCACCCTTCCGGTGATTTCAAGTTTAAGATCACTTTCCAAGAGAACGGTTTTGGGGACGTCCAAAAATAGCTTTAATATAGAGCCGATTGTTACCCCCGAATCAAGCCGAAACACAGCTTCCTGAGAGCTTATAGAAGCGAGCTCAGTGTATTCTTTAAATTCATTTCCCAGGGCATCGATTCCCGAGATCAAAGTTGGAATAGAAAGCTCGAAACTTCGCTCTTTATTCGCAAATTTGGTTGCGCTTTGAACGGAAGACTTATCGAATAATATTGATGTGCTCATTGTTGAGTATATTTATGACACAGGGCTGAGAATGTATCAATCGCTTCTAAAGATGATTTGTCGGGTGATTTTTTCATATTTCTTCTCATCGGGAAAGGTTAGACATGCGACTAATTACGCTTAATCCCCTCTTTTTTATTCCCTTTCCAAATAGATATAGGGTGCTTAAAACATTGCTTCTTGCCCCTATTTTAAAGGTCAAACAGAAAAAGCATTTGTTGGACATAGTCGCTTCCTTTTATTAAGAAGTTAAAATTACATCTTTTTAGAAAGTAGTCAATCACCCCTTTGGGTGAAATAAAGGGTGAATTTTTTTTCCTGCTTTCTCATCGGTCCATTGTTTGCCTTTCTTGACAAAAAAACCAGCTGTATATAGAATGACCGATAATCGAAACGGAAGAGAAAAAAGTGAACAAAAACGAACGATTTGTAAAGAAAATAACTCTTAAAAGTGTTGATTTTTCAAGATGGTATGTCGAGATTATTCAAAAGGCAGAGCTGGCCGATTATGCTCCAGTTAAAGGGATGATGGTCATCAGACCATATGGCTATGCTGTTTGGGAAAGAATACAACGCTTGGTCGATGATAGGATAAAAAAATCTGGCCACTCGAATGCTTATTTCCCTCTCCTCATCCCCGAAAGTTTCCTTCAGAAAGAGGCCGAACATTTAGAAGGATTTGCACCTGAAGTTGCTTGGGTAACATATGGGGGAAAAGAAGAATTAGAGGAGAGACTGGCCATACGTCCCACTTCAGAAGCCATAATTGGCAAAATGTATGCTAAATGGATCAAGTCATGGAGAGATTTACCGGTGCTGATTAACCAGTGGGCCAATGTAGTCCGTTGGGAAAAGGTCACCAGGCCTTTTTTAAGGACTACGGAGTTCTTGTGGCAAGAGGGGCATACAGCCCATGAAAGCTTTGAGGAAGCTCAG